>OJKQ01000546.1_pt1 | contig 23703 bp, 15 predicted proteins | sample 1596641 | NCBI WGS metagenome assembly OJKQ01 (sample SAMEA4350167, study PRJEB24818) | metagenome | biome: human; feature: gut; material: faeces | place: Denmark | collected 2013-09 | reverse complement strand
GCGGTGTGCGTATCGTGGGCCGCAAGGATTATCTGTACACGAACGGCAGCCGCTTCACGGCGGCGCAGCTTATGCCCGGCGGCCCCGACGACCGCTACACGGTCTGGCTCGACCATGAGCCGCGGGACTTTAAGAACGCCGCTGCGGCGGGGGCGGACCTGATTTTGAGCGGCCACACCCACGGCGGGCAGGTCTGGCCTGCGGGTGCGGTGGGCATGGTTGCCAAAAATGAGCGCAACTACGGCAGAAAGCACATTGCAGACCATTGCGATGCCATCGTCAGCGGTGGCACGGGCACCTGGGGCTACAAGTTCCGCACCCAGGGCCGCACGGAAATTGTCTGCGCGGAAATCACTACCGAAAGGGAAAACTGATTTATGAACGAACGCGAACGCCTGAGCAGCCGCCTGGGCTTTATCATGCTGTCGGCGGGGTGCGCCATCGGCTGCGGCAACGTCTGGAAATTCCCCTGGATGTGCGGCCAGAACGGCGGCGGCAGCTTTATGCTGCTCTACATCCTCTGCCTGTTGGTGCTGGGCCTGCCCGTCATGGTCATGGAGTTTGCCGTGGGCCGCGCCGCCCAGGCCAGCCCCGTTACGATGTACCAGCGCCTGGAAAAACCCGGCCATAAGTGGGGCGTATTCGGTGTCGTCAGCCTCATCGGCAACATTGCCATCATGGCGTTCTACACGGTGGTCACGGGTTGGATCTTGTACTATTTTGTCAAGTTCCTGACCGGGCAGCATGCGGATTTCGGCTTTGCGCAGATGATCGCCGACCCCGGGCTGAACGTGACCTACCTGCTTGTGGTCCTTATAGCGGCGTTTGTGCTGCTGAGCTTTAATTTGCAGGGCGGGCTGGAGCGCGTGACCAAATACATGATGAGCGCGCTGCTGGTGCTGATGCTGGTGCTGGCCGTGCACAGCCTGACGTTTGCCGGTGCGGCGGAGGGGCTGCGGTTCTACCATGTGCCGGATTTCTCGGCCATTGACGGCGGGGTCATCGTGGCGGCCATGAACCAGGCGGTTTTCTCGCTGTCCGTCGGCATGGGCGGCATGGCGATCTTCGGCAGCTACATCGGCAAGGATCACGCGCTCATGGGCGAGTCGCTGCGGGTCATTTTTCTCGACACGTTCGTGGCCGTGCTGGCGGGCATCGTCATCTTCCCGGCGTGCTTCACCTACGGGCTGGAGGTCACGGCAGGCCCCAGTCTGCTGTTTGACACGATGGCGGGGGTGTTCGGCAATATGGCCGGGGGCCGCTGGTGGGGCGCGCTGTTCTTCCTGTTCATGGTGTTTGCGGCGCTGTCCACCGTGCTGGGCGTCTGCGAGAATATCCTTGCCATGGTGCGTGAGCTGACCGGGTGGAGCCGCCCGAAGGGCTGCGTGGTCTGCGGCGTCGGCATCTTTCTGCTGGCGCTGACGACGGCGCTGGGCTACAGCGTGCTGCACTTCCAGCCGTTTGCGCCGGGCAGCGCGTGGCTGGATTTCTGGGACTTCATCGTCAGCAACAATGTGCTGCCGCTGGGGTCGCTGGTGCTGGCGCTGTTCTGCTGCAACCGCTTTGGCTGGGGCTGGGACAATTTTGTGGCCGAAGCCAACACCGGCAGGGGCCTGAAGGTCCGCCCCTGGATGAAGCCGATTTTTAAGTATTTTGTGCCGGGTGCGATTTTGTTTATTTATATTTACGGCATGGTTACGTTTCACTGGCGGTAAAAAGGAAAAAGTCCTGTCTCCGGGAAAGGGAGGCAGGACTTTTCGGTTTTACGCTGGGATGCGCGGGCAGAGCCCGCGAGAAAGCCTCCTCACGAAGTGGGGAGGTGGCCGAGTAAAACGAGGCCGGAGGGGCTCTGCCCGTTTGCGGGTGCTACGATACCTTGCGGAAGTAATTTATCAAAATACTCTTTATATAATTATACCGCCGCGCGTAGCTGTTCTCGACGCGGATCAGCTCAAAGCCGTGCTCGCGGCAGATCTGGTCCTTCTTGCGGTCACGGCGTTGGACGGCGGGGTCGTCGCGGTGCTCGCGGCCATCCAGTTCGATGGCTAAAATCGGCATCAGGCGGCGGCCCTCCCGCTGGTAGACGACGAAGTCGAACCGTCCGGTGTAGAACAGGTCGGCGCAGCCGGGGTTATCCTCAAACACCTGGGCGATGGGGACCTCCTTGCGGACCGTGCAGCGGCTGCCGTCGAGGAAGGCGTTGTCCAGCGCGTGGTTCAGATTTTCCAAAAAGGCATCCTCGGTCTTGGTGCTGTAGGGCTTGATGCCCAGCGCACGGCTGGCGGCGGGCTTCTCGGTCACCTCGGACTGGCCGTTTTTGCGCACGTACTGCACCAGCTCATAAATATCGTCGTCGGTGCTGTCGGCGTGCAGGCGGTCCAGCGCGGCCTGATTCGAGAGGATGACCAGCTGCTCCCGCGCGCGGGAGGTCGCCACGTTGATGAGCTCCTTGTTCGTTTTCAGCCAGTCGTAGGTGCGCGGGCGGGTCTGGTCGGTCAGCGCCAGGGAGAAGATGACCACGTCCTTCTCGTCGCCCTGAAAGGCGTGCACCGTGCCGCAGGCGGCGTCCTCAAAGTGCTTCGCGCGCAGCATGGCCTCGATGGCGGCGCGCTGCTTCGCAAACGGCGTGATGATGCCCACCTGCTTGTCCGGGTGCGCGGTCAGGTATGCCTCGATGCGGCGCACCTCCTGCGGGGCGGTGTTTTTCTCGTCGGTGGTGTCGTTGGGCACGTCCACATAGACGAGCGGCGTGGGGTCGGTCTCGCGGCTGGCAATGTGCAGCTTGTGGTTGTAGTATTTGCGATTGTTGAACTCGATGATCTTGGGGCTGCACCGGTAGTGGTAGCTCAACAGCGTCTCGTCGCTGACGGCGTCGCAGGCCAGAAAGCATTTGTAGATCGAGTTTTCGATGTAATCGTACTCCTGCGTGACACCGTAGCGGCGGCGCAGCGTGCGGTTGTCGGCGGGGTCCAGCAGAATGACAGGCGAGAGCTGCTGCGGGTCGCCCACAAGCATCAGCGACGCCCCGCGCAGGATGGGCACAAGAGACATGGCCGTGCTGCACTGGCTTGCCTCGTCCATGATGACCATGTCAAAGCTCGGCTCCGGGTCGCCCAGACGGTGGGCAGAGATGCAGGTCGTGGCCACAATGGGAAAGACGCGCAGCAGCTTTTTCAGGTTCTCCGGCTCCGAGATGTACTTGTTGAACTGCGCGACCCGCTCCTTGTCGGTGTCGGGGCTGTGGACAATCTCCATAAGCTCGTCATATTTCGGCTCCTCCAACCGGCGGATGCAACGGGCCGAGGTGTAGTAGAGGTAGCGCAGCAGCTCGTCCTCGTTGCGGTCCAGCAGAGCCAGCGCATCGGCAGAGTCGATGCTGCCGTAGGCGGCCAGCTCACGGTCCACCTGCGGCAGCTGCCCGGCCTGCAGCTCGTACTGGAAGTTCATCTGGCCGCGGGCGTCCAGCAGGCGCCGGATGGTCTCCCGCCGCTCCCGCAAATCAAGAATGCGCTCATACCGTTCCAGCAGGGCGGTCAGCTGTTTGGCGCGGGCCGTGCGGTCCGCGTGGTTTTTGTCCAGCAGCCGCTCCGGCACGGGAATTTTTTTGCACTGCTCAAACAGTTGGTCGATGGTGCGCAGGGCCTCGGCGGTTTTCTCGTTGTTGCCAAGGCGCAGGATCGGGAACGGCACAGTCTGGCCGTGGTAGGTGACGGCCTGCAGCTTTTCCACAACGCCGTCAATGGGATGGTTGTTGTAGCTGGAAAAAAGCACCGTGCGCTCGTTGAAAAATGCCGTCGTCAGCGTATTGACGATGGTGTTGGTCTTGCCGGTGCCCGGCGGGCCCTGCACGTAGGCCAGCGGGTAGCGCATGGCGTTGTTGATGGCCAGCAGCTGGTCCAGATTGACCTTGTTGTTCAGCAGCGCCAGCGGGTAGGACTTGCGGCGGCGCGGCTTGGCGGTCATCTCGCCGAAGAAGGCCCGCAGCGGGGCGGTGGCCGTCTCGCCGGAGGGGTCCTCGAACATAGTAAGGATGCCGCGGTACTCATGCTCCAAGTCCACGGGGCAGTCGCGGCTGATGGCGACGAGGTAGGGCAGGTCATCGACCCGCACCCGCGGGTTGCTGCGGGTGATGCGGTCCTTGATGGTCTCGGCGTGCTTCGTGAACTCGTCCAGCAGCGTATAGTCGTCGGCATCCAGAAATTGATGGATGCTCAGCTTGCTGCCGTTGACGGTGAACTCCCGGCAGATGACCGGCTCCGGCTCGGCCCGCAGGGCGCGCTTTTTCACGTCGAGCCGCAGCGGGCGGTAGGCCAGCACGTACAGCCCCTGCCGGGTGTCGATGCTGATAAGGTTCAGCCCCAGCGTGGGCAGGCTGGGGCGGGCGGCGTTCTGGCGGCGGTCCTCGACCCGGCGCTGGAACCGGCCCACCAGCTCACGGAACTGGTCGTCGGTCAGCTCCAGCGTGTCCTCCTTATAATCGGCAAAGCAGTCGGCGTCAATTTGATGGATCAGGCTGTAGTTGGACTGGTAGGGCGTGGCGTCCAGCCGGTTGCAGGCGGCCAGATAGTCCAGCACCCGCAGGTTGGCGGCGTTGTCAAACAGCGCCGCGTACCGCCCGGGGTTGTCGCGGATGTCGTCGATGAGCGTCTGGTTGACGGGGCACCACGAGCCGTCGACGACCTCGGCGGTCTGGATGCGGTCAATGCTGATATGGTCGAGCGCCTGCACGCTTAATTTGCCCAGATGCAGCCCGTCAACGTTCAGGGTGCGGGTCCTGGGGTTCAGCCCGCGGATAGCGACCCAGTATTTGGTCTGCTGGGTCTGTTGGTTTTTGTATTCAATGCTCAACCACCGCCCCTCATGAATGGCACGGAAAATCGAGCGCGTGATGTTGTTCAATTTTCCGCTCCTTTCGGGTCGTGGCTTTCTTGCCTCCCTCTGCGAGGGAGGTGGCCAAGGGGGCTACTTCGACAAGCGCCGGTATTCCAGCGGAGTCAGGCGGAACTGGTCGTAGAACGCCTGGGCAAAGCGGCCCTGGCTCTCGTAGCCGACCCGGGCGGCGATGTCCTGCACCCGCTGGGGGGTCGTGCGCAGCAGCTCGGCGGCTCTTTCGAGCCGGCGGCGGCGGAAGTAGGCGAGATACCCCTCGCCCAGCACGTTCTGGCAGTACAGCTTGAAGCCGCTCTCGCTCAAACCAAAATGGTCGGCCAGCTCCCGGGCCGGGCGGCGGACCGAGAGGTCCTGCAGAACCAGCGTCTCGGCCTCGCGCACGCATTCGACCTGCCGCGCGGGGCAGCGGGCCGTGTCGGCCTCGTCGGGCAGGCGCAGCAACTCATACAGCAGCCGCACGGCGGCATAGCGCAGCTCGCCGGGGGCGGCGTAGGCGGCGTCGTCCCAGACCTCGTCCACAATGGCCGTGATGGCGTCGCTCATCGGGCAGCAGTGGACGCCGCCGCGGCAGAAATAATCCGCGATACCGCCTATTTCCAGCCCCATCAGCGTCAAAAAGCTGTCTGCCTGCACGGCGTCGGGGTCAATGAAAAGCTGCAGCGCCTCGTACTGGCTGCCGGGCAGGTAGAAGTCCGCACCGGGCACAGCAAAGCTGACGGCGGCATGACCCTCCGTCACGATGGCATATTGTGCGCCGTCCGGGATGGCGCGTCGTCCGCTGCGGCAGAAATCAAAGACGAGCAGCCGCGGCCAGTCCAGCGGGGGCGGGCAGAGCGGCGCGTCCAGCCGGGTGAAGCAGAGCTGCACGCCGGGTGCAAGCTCCCGCCGGTCAAGCGGGGCTGCGGGGATGAGGTTGTCTGTTTTCATGTTTGGTTATACAGTAACTAAATATTTTGAATTTCCGAAAAACTGTGCGCAAAATTCCGATACTGAAATGCACTGAAACGGCCATACAAGCCGAAAATGTGTTGATAGAAAACTGCTAAAAAGGCAAAATGTGCGAAATCGGAAAAATGGAAAAATAAGGGAAATACGTGCCAAAAACCGAAAAAATCAGTCTGTGACCGGCACATCCAGCCCGAACTCCTGCGGGCGGAACCGCGGGCAGACATTCTCCGAGATGCAGATGACCGACGCGGCCAGGCGGCTGCCGATCTCGCAGGCCTCGGCCAGCGTCTTGCCGTAGGTCAGACCGATGACCGTCCCGGCGAAGAAAGCATCCCCCGCGCCGGTGGTGTCGATGACATCGACCTTCTTGGCGGGCACCATGCCGCTCTCGCCGTCGGTGCGGGCGTAGACGGCGCCCTGCTCGCCCATCGTCACGACCATGCAGGGAATGTTGGCGCTGCGCACGTTGGCGGCCAGCGTGGCGCACATCTCGTCCGGCGTCAGGTGGTCGTAATCGTCGGAGAACATCAGCCCGGCCTCCTGCTGGTTGCAGACAAAGCAGTCGACCTCCTGCAGGAGGCTGCGGCGCTCCATGGCAATGCTCATGTTGGAGACCGCGGCATAGACCTTTTTGCGGTACTTTTTGGCGTAGTGCAAAATCTGCTTGACGGTCTCCTTCTCCAGATCAAACTCGATGGCGATGCCGTCGCAGTCGGCAAAGATCTCGTCGCCCTTTTCCTTTAATAATGCGGTCAGCGGCGTCGTGTCGGGCCGCTTCGAGATGGCGGCGCAGACATCGCCGTCGTTGTTGAACACGGCCAGCCAGGTACCCATGCCGTCCGGCACGCGCTGGATGTAGCGGGTGTTGACCTTGTGCCGGGCCAGCTTGTCAATGACGTCCTGGCCGGAGCCGGTGTCGTCCACCAGACTGACGAAGGTGGGGCGCAGCTCAACATTGGCAATGTCCTCCGCCACGTTGCGGCAGACACCGCCGTGTACCTGCTCGACCCGGCCCGCGTTGCGCCCGCCCGGGATATAGGTGGACAGCGGATACCCCTTGATGTCCACAAAAACCGCACCGATGACTACAATGCCCATAAGATGACCCCCCAAAAAGCTGATTTTACCTGTATTTTACCATACATTCGATATTTGCGCAAACCCCGCCCGAACGGGCAAAACATGTTGACGTGATGTACACTTTATGCTTGTAAGAGGGTCGATTCTGGTATAAAAGCTTGAATAATTTCGTACATCTTGTTTACTTGAGGTAAAAGTAATAAATGTTCCAGACAGAACGGGTGCAAAATGTACAAGCTCTTGCAGTGTGGGGTTAATACTAGCTGACAAAAAACAAGTGATGCTATGGACATTTGAAATATGTCTGCTATAATGAATACACAAGCCGCAGGCTATACCAAAGATTGGTATCCGGCAAGCCAAAACAAACCGCGAAGGGAGCTCTATTGTGAAGCATAAAAAGAATGGCTTTACCCTTGTAGAACTTATTGTAGTATTGGTAATTCTTGCTGTGCTGGCAGCATTGCTTGTACCGGCTTTGACTGGCTATATTGACAAAGCCCGCAAAAGTCAGGTAATTGCCGAAACAAGAATGCTCACACAGGCCGCTCAAACGGAACTATCTTCTCTATACGCAACAAACTAATTCGCTGAGCAAAATAAGTATGCTATATTTACTGTTGCTTCCAAGAACGATGAGCCTTATACCGATGCCAGTTCTAAGCAAGAGCTGACAGGCCTAAAAAAGAGATATGATAATATCGTCAGTTTATCGGAAGTACCAAGTCTTACAGATGGTAAAGGCGACTTTTTCATTATTGCTGACCATGCCGGAAAGATTCAGTTTACGGTTTTCAAGGACAGTAAGAATTATGTAGGCGTCTACTGTGAGGAAGATGGATCTTATGGCGCATATATTGATGGGTCAGAAATCCAATTTGCAAATGGTAAGGATTATATAGGAAAGGTAGTAATCAACAATATTTATGACAGAAATGGGACAAAATTTTGGTCTAAGGCAATGGTCTTTGCTTGGCTGGGAATCGAAGAATTTAACCCGGGTCCATAATGTGCTTTTGCGTGTAGGTAAGCAAAATAAATTGCGATAAACATTTCAAACGTATAGAGCACCTGACCTGGCAGGCGGACACAAGCCGCCACATCGGACGCCGCCTTGCTGGAAGGCAAACAGAAAATCCAAAAGCCCCTGCGCCAATACAAAAATCCGCCCCGGATGCTGAAAGATTCGACATCCGGGGCGGTGGCTGTTTTTGCGCTTTTTAGGGCAGCGGGAGGATCGTATCATCCTTCTCGGTGTAGCTGCCTCCATCCATGCGGGCGCGCACGAAGGGCACGCCGTCACGCAGATAGAACGTGTTGTGCTCCAGCAGGGCGTCCGGGTTCTGGGAAGGGCTGATCGTGCCGCCGAGGTCGTCATAGCTGACGTTGCCGCGGAAGGTGTTGTGGATGGCCTCCTCCAAACAGAACATCACGCAGCCGCCCTCGTTCATGCGGCTGTAGTTGTGCTCGTACACCGTGCCGTCGCCGGAGTCTGCCGTGTTGTGCTCGACCAGCCTGAACGGCTTGCGGGCGCATATCCCTGCCGGGGAGGAGCGCCGCGCGTTGGAGGAGGTTCGCGAGATGGCCAAGGTGTTTGGCGATACCGTCTGCAAGGAATTGGACTTGCAGCGCCCGCGCAGTGATTTGCAGCGCGCAGAGGAACGCTGACCGCCATGCGCCCGAATAAGGATCGGCAGAACCTCTGGCTCTGGGCTGCCTTGCTGCTGCCGCTGCTCTGGCTGGCGGCAGGGTTGGCGCAAATCACCGAACAGGCGCACGGGCTGTCCGCCTTGGCGGCAGGGCTTACCGCGCTGTTGAACGACCCGCTGAGCCTGCGTTGGTGCAGCAGCACCCCGAAATTTCTGCTGGCGGTCTTGGTGCTGTACCCGCTGGGGGTGTATTGCTATCTACTCGATCAGGCGGACCGCCGCCCCGGCGAGGAACACGGCTCTGCCCATTGGGGCAATGCCAGTGAATTGAACGAACGCTACCGCAACCGCAAGGACCCGTGGCAGGAAATCATTCTTTCCCAGAATATCCGCCTCAGCAATGATTCCTACCAACACCAGCGGAATCTGCACGTTGTTGTGATCGGCGGTTCCGGCAGCGGTAAGACCCGCTTCTTTGTAAAGCCGAATGCCCTGCAATGCAGCGGCTCCTACTTCTTTTTGGACCCCAAGGGGGAGCTGACCTATTCCCTCGGCGGTGCTATGGAGGAAAACGGCGTCACCGTAACGGTCATTGACTTTGTGCATTTCCGCGGACATTACAATCCGGTAGCGTACCTGAAAACCGATGAGGACGCTATGAAGCTGGCTTATGCGCTGGTGTTCAACACCAAAAAGAACCCGGCAGCCTCCGGCGGCGAAAACGAGTTCTGGGACAAGAGCGCTGTTATGTTTCTGGCATCGCTGATTTTGTATATCCTGTACGAATCCCCGCTGTATGAGCGCAACCTCAACACGATGATGGATATGATTCTGGAATGCAAGGTCAGTGAGGACAGCTATGACGAAAACCGTATGGATATTCTGTTCGGTGAACTGGAGCAGCGCGATCCGCATCACCCGGCTGTGCTGCAATACCGTTCGTTCAAGCTCGGCAGCGCGAAAACCCTGTCCAGCATTATGGTCACGGCGGTATCCAATCTGCATATGCTGCAATCGGCGGCGTTTGCCGAGATGATTGCCACCGATGAAATGTTTCTGCCGAAGTTGGGCGTGGAGAAACGCGCCATCTTCTGCGTCATCCCCGACAATGACGATACCTTTAACTTTATGGTTTCGATTCTGTACACCCAACTGTTTGACCAGCTGTTTCGCCTTGCGGATTCCACGCCGGAATTTCACGGCACACTGCCGGTTCATGTACGCCTGATGATGGACGAGTTCGCCAATGTCGCAACGCCGGAAAACTTTGTAAAGATTCTTGCCGTTGCGCGCAGCCGCAACATAAGCTGCGATATCATTCTGCAAAATATTTCCCAGATCAAAAGCAAATACAAGGACGACTGGGAAACGATCATCGGCAACTGCGACAGCCTTGTTTACCTTGGCGGCAACGATTACAGCACCTTTGAGTACATTTCAAAGTTGTTGGGCAAACAGACCATCCGCACCAAGGGGCAGAGCATCGGCAAGGGCAGCCACGGGTCGTCCAGCGACAGCTATCAGGTCACGGGGCGCGAGCTGATGACCCCGGACGAGGTGCGCCGCATGAAACGCAGCGACTGCCTTGTAATGATCAGCGGCGAGGCACCGGTAAGGGACAAGAAATACAACCTTTTTGACCACCCGAACCTGAAATACACACCCGACTACCGCAGTCCGCGGGGGCTGCTGCATCGGGCTGCAACCCCCATCCCCGCACCGGAGGGCTACACGATGCCTCCGGATTATATGGCGCAGGCCGGCACCGTATCGCTCGCTTATGTGGCGGAGCTGACCTGCCCCGAAATTACCGAAGATTTATATGATGAATTACAAGAATGGGAGGAATCTCTATTATGAAAATCAAAAAACCTGTATCTGCACCGGAAACTCAGCGCAAAATCAAGCGCAGCTACCTGACGGTTGCTACGGTTGCCGCCGCCGTAATCGTGATGGCTTTGCCTGTGTATGCGGACGACCCGCTGGCAACCATCAATGCACTGAGTGATTTTGTGTTCAGCGCCATTAAGGCGATTGGTGCCATTCTGCTGGGCTTCGGCATTGTGCAGATCGGTCTTGCCCTCAAAAGCCACGATGCCGGGCAGCGTGCGCAGGGCTTTATGACCTTTTTCGGAGGCGTTGTCATCTACTTTGCCAAGGATATTCTGGATATGATTCTGTAAGAAGAAGCACTACGCTCATTATACTTGATTATTTTCCCGGAAAATGCTATATTATATTGAGCAAGATTCCAATACTTTCAGTCAGTATAATGAGGTGATGAGTGTGGCATTGGTGACAAATGAGCAGGTAATTAAAGCCCTCCGAAATTACAATCCTTGGTGGAGAAATCCAAGCGCTGCGAAAGAAGAAGATCGACCACAGCATCGTGTTGCCTATCATGAAACACTGCGAATTATGCAGCATAAGACGATTCGGCGTTTTGCTGTTCTTTCCGGCGCACGTCGCGTAGGTAAAACGACCATTCTTTATCAAATCATCAATCACCTGATTGATAACGGTGTGAATCCGCGAAATATCTTTTATGCAACCTTTGATAACCCCGTACTGAAAATGGCGGGAGTTGATATGGTTTTATCTGCTTACGATTCCATGTACCCGGTAGAGGGTGTGCGCTATGTTTTCTTTGACGAAATTCAGTACACCGAAAATTGGGAACTCTGGATGAAAGTGATTTATGACAGTCGTAAAGACATTCGGCTGGCGGCCACAGGTTCGGCAAGCCCTATTATTGAGGATGCGTCAACCGATAGCGGAACAGGTCGTTGGACAGTCATTAAAATTCCCACGCTTTCCTTTTATGAATACTGCCAGCTTTTGCAGTTGGATGATATGCCGTTACTGCCGGACCACTTAAAAATCACAGATATACCTAAAATGGAAAATGCCGAGGTCGCGGATTTGATGGCGCGCTTTGAACCGTTAGTTAAGCATTTCAACCGCTATCTTACCATCGGCGGATTTCCGGAACTGGCGCTGTCCGATGATGATCTTTATGCGCAGCGTATGCTGCGTGAGGATGTTGTGGATAAGGTAATAAAGCGCGATGTGCTTACCTTGTTCAAAGTTCGCAGTCCACTGTTGATGGAAAAGCTATTCCTATACTTGTGCATGAATTCAACAGAAATCTTTAGTGCTACGACTGCGGCTAAAGAGTTAGATAATATATCCCCGAACACCATTGAATCCTATGTGGATGCCCTTGTAAAATCCAACTTGATTTATATGGCATATCCAATCGCTGTCGGAAGCAAGTCGGTTCTGAAAGGGCGGCCTAAGATTTATATAGCGGATGCCGCCATTCGCAATGCGGTTCTGATGGTAGACGACGTTCTGTCCGATGAGCGTGAGTTGGGGCTTTTAATTGAAACCACTGTATATAAGCATCTGGTATCGTTTTATCAAGGGACAGGCGCACAGCTTGGCTATTATCGAAAGGCAAAAGAAAATCAAAAAGAGGTCGATGCCGTAATTGAACTCCCGCAGCAAAAAATTCTGTGCGAAGTCAAATACAAAAACAATTCGCATATACCGCAGACGGATGGCATTGTAGAATTGTGCAATGATCCTAAAGCTGGCATTACAGATGCCTTTGTCATCACGAAGCAGCTGGAGGACTTTGGCGTGACGCGCCATGAAACTTCTCCTAAAATCTATCGAATTCCTGCTATTGCATTTTTGTACCTTATTGGCAAGGAAGAATCCGATGGAATGAGTGGCAGACTTTAAACCCTGCATTTTCCCATTGCACCCAACCGCATAATGTGTGATGGTGGAAAAAACACAGCGACCGTTTTGCTTTTCAGCAAGGCGGTCATTTCTTTTATCCGAAAGAAGGTGAAACCTTGAATCAAAACTGGATCGTAGAAAACCTGAACAATGCCTTTTCCACTTGGAACGGCAAATTAACAGAGCTTTGGGGGCTGGTGACTACCAGCCCCCAAACTTTTAAGGGTGGCGCAGTATGGGGCGTGATGCAAAGCCTGCACAATGCGATGATCGGCATAGGCTATGCGCTGATCGTGCTGTTCTTTGCCATATCGCTGTTCAAAAACACTGCCAACTTCCATGAACTCAAACGCCCGGAGGCTGCTGTGCATTACCTTATTCGCTTTGTGGCAGCCAAAACCTTGGTGGGTTACGGCATGGACATCATGCTCAATATCTTTTCCGTCTGCAACGGCATTGTTTCCGATATGGCTGCCGGTATGGGCGGCATCTCACAGGCGATGGTCGCACTGCCCGGTGAGGTGCAGTCTGCCATTGAAAATGTCGGCTTCTTAGCCAGCATCCCTTTGTGGCTCGTCACGATTCTGGGCAGTCTGTTCATCACAGTGCTGTCGTTCGTGATGATTCTCACCGTGTACGGGCGGTTCTTTCGCCTGTATATGTACACGGCGCTGGCTCCCTTGCCGCTGGCGAGCTTTGCCGGGGAAAGCACACAGTCGGTCGGCATTTCCTTTATTAAGAGCTATGTCGGCGTCTGCTTGGAGGGTGCTGTCATCGTGCTGGCGTGTGTCATCTACGCCGCCTTTGTCAGCACGCCCACAGTTTCAGGCGGCGAGGCAACCACAATGGTGTGGAGTTATCTGACCGAAATTATCTTCAATATGCTTGTGCTGGTCGGGCTGATCAAAGGCTCTGACCGCATAATCCACGAAATGATGGGGTTGTAAAAGTATGCAGATACCGATCAATAAAGACATCCGGCGCTACCAAGAAGAAATCTTTATGGGGCTGACCCTGCGCCAGTTACTTTGTTCCGGCATCGCCATTGGGTTGGCGGTGCTGATTTATTTATGGGCAAAACCGCTGTTGGGGCAGGAAACCGCCAGTTGGCTGTGCATCCTTGCCGCGGCACCCATTGCTGCCGCGGGATTTTTAAGCTATGACGGGCTGCCGTTTGAAAAGTTTGTTATCATCGTGTTGGAAAGCACGATTCTGTGCAGCGGTTGGCGGGTATGGGAAACCGAACTGCACCCCAAACATAAGAGTAAAGGCAAGGTGAAGAAGATTGCGTTTAAGTGAGTATGCGTCCACCCAAAGAACCTACGGCAGCCGCAAGGTGCCGCGCAGTGTGCAGCAGAGCATCCCCATCGACCAAATTTACGAGGACGGGACATGGCGCTGCGGCAATGTGTACAGCCAGATGTGGTCCATGCCGGACATCAACTTTACAATGAGCGATGAGGACAATAAAGCAAAAATCCTTAACCTGCTCGGCAAGGTGTATATGGGTGTGCCTTCTGACTGCTGGCTAAAAATCTGCATTGTGAGCCAGCGTATGGACGAGAAGTCCTTCCGCGAAAATGTTTTGCTGCACCGCAACCTTGACGGCTTGGATAAGTGGCGTGTAGAACGCAACCGCCGAATCCGACAATGCGTCCAAGACGCGGGCAATGTGGTGCAGCACAAGTATCTGATTCTATCCACCAACAAACAGAATGTCACCGATGCCCGCAGCCGTCTGCGGCAGGTGCAGGGCAACCTTCTGGCGGAGCTTTCCAATCTGGGCTGTACAATCAAACCTATGACAAACAATGAACGATTGGAGGTGCTGCACAACTTTTTTCGCCGCGGCGAGGAAGGGCGCTTTCAGTTCAGCTTTGATGACTACGGAAAATTGGGCAACGATTTCCGCAACACGATTGCACCCGATGCGATGCGTTGTACCACCCAATATGCGAAGATTGACGACGGATTTGCCAAGGCGATGACGATTGCGCAGTATCCGCAGCAGCTGAGCGATAATTTTGTGGCGACGCTGCTCCAACAGGTGCCGTACATCGTTCTCAGCATTGATATTACGCCGGTAGAAACCGAGGATGCAATGCGGGAAATCGAGGCTTCTCAAATGAAGATTGACTCCGAAAAGTACCGTGCAAACCGACGCAACGTAGAAAATCTCGACTTTATGGCAACCATCTCCCCGCGCAACCAGCAGCAGGAAAAATACACCGCTGAAATCCGCAATGCCATCTGTGAGGGTGACCAACAGGTATTTATGGTGCTTTTGAGTGTGGCGTTCTTTGCGGACACCTTGGAGGAAATCAAACAGGAAACCGACGCACTGCAATCGGCAGCTGCCAACTTTAACTGCCGCTTTACCGAGATGCGCTTTCAGCAGGAAAACTGCTTTAACACCGCGATGCCCTATGGGCTGCGCCGTGTCGAAAGCAGCCACATGATGCTGACCCGCAGCGTCACAGCGCTGGTGCCGTTTGTGGCGCAGGAGGTACAATCCCCGCAGGGTATCTTCTACGGCAGAAACGCAATTACCGGCAACCTGATCGTGGGCGACCGTACCAAGCTCATCAACGGCAATGCGATGGTGATTGCCACCTCCGGCAGCGGCAAATCCATGAGCGTGAAGATGGAAATTATAATGGAGTTTTTGCGCTGGCCGAACGCGCGGTTCATTCTGGTGGACCCGGAAAATGAATATGAGCTGCTGGTCAAGGCGCTGGGCGGCGAGGCGATCAAGGTGTCTGTGGACAGCCGGACATACTTTAATCCGCTGGATTATCATTACGACCCCAAGACCGATGTGCCGCCCGATGTTGCCAAAATTGAGTTTGTACTGTCGATGCTGGACAAGCTGATCGGCGAGAATGGGCATCTTCAGCCGGAGGACAGAAGCCTGATTGCTGCCAGCCTCAAAAACATTTACAAACCGCTGATTGCCTCCGGCTACACAGCGCCCTGCCCGACGCTCGGTGATTTGTATCGAGATTTGAACAAATCCAACCTGCGCCGCGCAAAGCAGCTGGCGTTGATGCTGGATGTATTCGCCAACGGCAGCTTGCAGGCGTTCTCCCACACCACCAATGTGGATATGAACAACCGCCTGATTTGCTTTAATATCCAAAGCCTGGGCGACCAGCTCCGCCCGATTGCCATGATGTCCCTGCTGGAGTTCATCAATATGCAGGTGATGACCAACCGCCGCAAGGACGCCACGGCGGCAACATGGATCTACTTTGATGAGATTCATGTGCTGTTAAAGGACCCGATGAGTTCCAATTTCCTGTATTCCTCTTGGAAAAGATTCCGAAAGTACAATGCCTACGCCACCGGCATCTCGCAGGATATTCAGGACTATCTGGATAACCCCGTGGCGTATGCGCTGCTTTCCAACAGCGAGTTTGTCATTATGCTGCGGCAATCGAAAAGTCTAGAAGCCTTGGAACGCCTGTACGGGCTGTCCAAGCCGCAGCTGGAATTTCTGCGCAACGCTAGCGAGGGTCACGGCATTATCAAGATGGGCAACAGCATGATACCATTCTCCAATCTGGAACCCAAGGATACGGCGGTATACAAGCTCATTACGACCAAACCGGGTGAGGCAACCGCAGAGGAATGATACAATCACCCATAATACGCGGATCACCATTCATTTGCGTTCTGTGCATCGGCAACACAGATATTGTAATGCGGACAAACCATGCAGCAGGAATAAGCATTCCGGTGTATAAAAAATAGCGCCCACTTTTCGGTGAGCGCTATTTTTATAATACTGCGAATTGGATTTGAAACTAGGGTTTCACTCTGTCGGATGCAGGCATCATTCATCTGCTGAAACGAGCTTTACCACTATTCATTTTCGGGGGGGGGGTAACACGGAAACGTTTTACTGTCTGTTCCAGTGCGCGGATGTCCACAGGTTTGGACAGGTGTTCATCCATGCCGGCCTCCTTGCTCTTTTGCATATCCTCAAGGAAAGCATTGGCGGTCATGGCAAGGATGGGGATGGTTTTACCCAGCGGGTTTTCGCCGCTGCGGATGCGGCGGGTGGCTTCCAAGCCGTCCATTATTGGCATCTGCACATCCATCAGGATTATGTCATAATCACCGGGCTTTACACCGGCAAAGGTATCCACAATCTCCTGACCGTCGGAGCAGATGGTGCAGCTTGCACCACTGGCTTCCAGCAGCATCTGCAAAATCTCGGCGTTGATGGCGTTGTCCTCGGCGCAGAGGAACTTCATGCCGGACAGAGGAGAAGCGATTTCTCCTTCCTCCGGGAGCATCTGTGCCTCTTGCACCGTATCAGCTTCGGTATCAATGGGAAATTCCAGCACCACCTCAAAGCGGGTGCCCTTATCGGTGGCGCTTTCCACGCTGATGGAACCACCCATCAGGTCTACGACGCTCTTGGTAATAGCCATACCAAGACCCGTGCCCTGCACCTTGTTGGTGCCGGATTTTTCCTCTCGGGTAAAGGGTTCAAAAAGGGTCTTTTGATAGTCCTCACTCATGCCGATGCCGTCATCCTGCACCACAAAGCGGTATCGGGCGTAATGTTCGTTCCGGGGCAGCTCGTCCAACTCCAACCGGATGTGACCGCCTGTGGGTGTATACTTGACCGCGTTGGAGAGGATGTTCATCAGTACCTGTTTCAGACGGTTGGGGTCGGCCAGCACGTTTTCGTGCTGCAGATGGCTCTCCACCGTAAAGGTCTGGCTGCGCTGACCTGCCTGTTGGCGGATGATGCTGTCCAGCTGGCTGATCTGCTTGGGAAGGTTCATTTTTTCCACATTCAGGGTGGTCTTGCCGCTCTCGATGCGGCTCATATCCAGAATGTCGTTGATGATGCCCAGCAGCAGCTGACCGGAGCTTTCCAGCTTACCCAGATGCTCGGCCAACTTTTCCGGCTGATGCAGCTCGTTTTTCATCAGGATGGTAATGCCGATGATGGCGTTCATGGGGGTGCGGATGTCGTGGCTCATGTTGGAGAGGAAGTCCGTCTTAGCCTTGCTGGCGCGCTCGGCAGTCTGTAACGCATCGGCGGCAATGACCTGCGCCTTCCGCATTTCATCGTTTGCCTTCGTCAGCTGGATGTTATATTGTTCCAGACGGAGGTTTGCTTCTTTTTCGACCCGCAGCTCTCGCTGCTGTTTTTCCCGCAGGAAGAACCAGCCAACGGAAATTGCTGTGATCGAAAGCACCACGGCAAATCCTATGATGATGCCCATGACGATGTTGACCAGCTTTTGCGTATTCACTGCTACATATTCTGCAGGGACAAGGAATGCCAGCGTCCATTGGGCGTTTTTCATCTGCCTCAGGGCGTAGAAATACTCGGTTCCGTCCAGCACGGCGTTGGAATAGCAGGAGCCTGTGCGGGCAAGCTGCTCCTTTGCTTCCGCAAAGGAAGAACCGTGCAGATAGGACATCTGGGAGAGCACGGTGTATACGTTATGCCCCTTCAGCAGTTCGGTATCATTGGCATTGAACAGCTTGAAACCGTTGTTGTCCAGTACATAGACGCTGTTGTTATTTTCGTAGGCATCGTAGCGGAAATAATCGTTCAGCTGGGTCATGCTCTGCGAAATACCAAAGTAGCGCAGGGTGATCTCTTTTTCTCCGCTTTGCAGTGTGATGGGGGTGGCAAGCTGTTCCAGAAACACCATCCGGGAATCGTTCACGGTCAGCGAGTTGGAAACGTAGCTGACCCGCTGCGGAGAGTCTGCCAGATAGTCCATTTCTCGCAGCAACCCCATGCTGCCATGCTCGGTATAATAACGTCCGGACGCATCCACGGCTACCAGCTCAGTCTGTTTTTCAGGGTAATTGGAAAGCTCCGACAGCTTATTCAGATAGCGATAGAGATCGGTATCGGTTTCCAGCGGGGTGTTGTACAAATAATTGCACTGCACATCCACATCGCTCCAGTGGGTGTCGATCACATCATCCAGACTGCGGAACATCTGGTGGGTGACCTCCTCCATCTGGCTCAGCCGCTCATGATAGACAAGGTTCCGGATGTAGGTCTGGCTCACGATAAGAAGGGTCAGGATGATTGCAAGGCTGACAACGCCGATGCCCCAAAGCAGATGTTTGTATTTTTTCTTGTTCACATCCAGTATCTCCTGTCCGTTCTATTCAGCTCCATGCGGTATCTGCCCGGCTGATGGAGGTGTATGCGCCAAAGAAAGCTTTTGCGGCATCCATACCCACCACGCCGCTGTCCACGACGTCAGCCTCGGCGGCCAACTGGTCGCTCACACCGCAGATGGCAACCTGATACGTCTTGTCCGCCTCCGGCTGCACCGGGCTTGCCATCACATAGGGGTAGCCCTTGCCGTTGCCGTAGGCATCGTAGCCCGTAGCCAGCAGGTCATTGATCTGCTGCCCGGTCAGGGTGACGGTCTGGATGGTGCGGTTCCAACCGGTGGGCAGGATGACCGAAAGGTCGTAATCCGTAATGCCCTTGGCGTACAGCTTGGCGGCTACGCCGTGATGGTTCTGATCGGTGGGATTGCCGGGAATCCAAGTGCTCAGCGAAACCAGCGCAAGGTCGCTGCCGGTAGCCTGCGCAAAACAGCGCCCCACCAGCATAGCGCAGTCCTCCTGCGAAAGCTCCTCCGTGACCGTAGTGATGGTATCCGGGGTGTTGTTCACCACACTGTCCTGATCCTCATCCATCTGACGGATCACATCCTCCATGGTGGCATCGCCCTTGATAAAGTCCAGCATCTTGGTGCCGGTGGTCACGATGGTGTTTTCCCAGCCGGAGTAGATAAAGGGCGCGGTATTGCCCGCGTTCAGGACATCGGCAACATCGGCGTAGTAGGTGTCATCTGCCTTTGCATCCTTGAAAGGCAGAAGGCTGCATTTCAGCGTCTTTGCGGGAATCAAGGCACTGGAGCCTTCAACGGTGGAAAGCACGCGCATCACCTTGAGCGCATCCTCCAGCTTCTGGGGGTTCTGCTCCAGCTTTTTGTTCAGACCGTAGAAACGGTTCACCTTCAGCACAAAAACGTTCTGGGTGCCGTCCTCTGACAGATAGGGCATCAACCCGAATTTATCGGCATTGTCATCCGATTCCACGATGCCGTTGGTGCCGCCTATCAAAAACAGGGTGTTGCCCTCGGTCATTCTCTGCCGGGTCACATTGTCATCAAGGGCATCGCCGGAGTCGTTCAGCATCCCGATGTCCTTCCACTTCTGGACATACGCCATCGCCTGCATCATGCCGGGGGTATTGCTGACATTCGCCTCGCCGGACAGATAATCTTTCTGCCACAGCTTACCGTCCAGTGTGCCGAGGAAATCGGCGTCTGCAATGTTGCACAGATACTGGAAACCATAGCCGGGGTACTGGATCTGCGGCAGGCAGAGATCGACCCCGGCTTCCTTTGCCTCAGCAGCCAGTGCTTCCAGCTCAGCGAAAGAATTGGGCAGCTCCCAGCCGTGTTCCCGCAGCAGGGTCTTATTGTAGGTAATGCCGTAGCAGTTGTAGGAAGAGGGCAGCAGATAGATCGCGCCGTTATCGGATACTTCCTGCAGGCGGGATTCTACATAGTTGTCGGTAAAATCGTAACCGGAAAGGTCCAGCAGCTTGTCGGACACATGGTAGGTCATGGGATCATAGACTGTAAGGGTGCAAATATCCGGCAGGTCGTTCGCCTCAAACATATTCTGCAGGCAGGTGGTGGTGTTATCGCCGCTGTACGGCACGATCTCGATGTTCACTTCCGGGTAAACGCTGTGTACCTGCTCAATAAAGGCTTCTTCCTCCATATAGGGTGCCATAAAGGTGATGACTTCGTGCGTATCGTCTTTTTTAGCTGTTTCGGTGTTGCCGCCGCAGGCGGTCAGTGCTGCCGTAGCTGCCAGCACACCGACAATCTGCAAAAAAGAGCGGCGAGAGATTTTTTTCATCATACAATAGTACCTGCCTCACATTTTCGGAAGACAGTACTGCGCAAGTGCTTTAACGCAGCGCTGCCTTAGCTATTCTTACACGCCCCATAGGAACTCCTGCGCTTGCGACCTGTCCGCAAAGGGGTTTGCGCCGAGTTACCATAAAAATGACGATATTATTATACTATTGCGGCAAAAGTGTTTCAAGCTGTTTTTGAAGTTTTTTACATGAAGTAACAATTTTATCAGATTTTGCCCTTTGCGGGGCGTAAAATGCAAAACGACCTGTCGCCCTGATTTTTCCGCACTCCTATTGCCCAAAAAACTAATCTATGCTATAATTTAAATTTAGCGACTGTAAAAATATCACACAATATTTATAAAATCTTATCCAAAATACAGTGGGGTGTTCCATGATTTTCCGTTTTTTACGTTCTGCTGCGGCTGCGTGCATTTCCCGGGCAAAGCGCGGGGGGCTTTGCCTTGCGCTGGCGGCGGCGCTGGCGGCGGGGTTGTGCGCCTGCGCGGGGCAAAATAACGCGCTGCCCGCCAATGCGCCCACCGTCACTATCGGTATGGACCCGTTTGAGCCGTACTGCTATCTGGACAGCAACGGGCAATATGCCGGCATCGACGTTGAGCTGGCAACCGAGGCGTTCTCCCGCTTGGGGTACAAGGTCGAATTTCAGGAAATCAACTGGCCCGACAAGGACAGCCTGCTGCAGGACGGCACCGTGGACTGCCTTTGGGCGTGCTTCAGCATGAACGGGCGCGCCGACCAATACCAGTGGTCGGGTCCGTATATGTACAGCCGTCAGGTCGTAGCGGTGCGCGCCGACAGCAACATCCACGACTTGGCGGACTTGGCGGGCAAGCGCATCGGCGTGCAGGCCACCACCAAGGGCGAGGGGCTGTTTTTGGGCAAGATCCCCTCCGACTTGCCGGCGGCGGGGCAGGTCAGCAGCTTTGCCACGACCGAGGATATGTTCGCCGCGCTGCGCAAGGGCTATGTGGACGCGGTCTGCGGGCATGAGGCGCTGCTCGCCGGGTGGATCGACACCGAAACCATTGCGTACCGCCTGCTGGACGAAAGCCCCATGAAAAGCGAGCTGGGCGTTGCCTTTGCCAAAGGCACCCACGCCGAGCTTTCCGCCGCGCTGACCCAGACGCTGGAGCAGATGCAGTACGAAGGCACCACGGGGCGCATTCTGGAAAAATACGGCGTAGACGCACAAAAAGCGATGGGAGGGGATGAAAATGCCTAAAGACGCACGCAGCAGAAGAAACCAGCTGTTTCTGCTGGCACTGATTGTGGTGGGCATCGGCGTTTTTGTCCTTTTTACCAACATAGACCGCGCCATGCTGCGCCAAACCCTGGACGAAACCTATACCTATGTGGAAACGCGCCTGCATCTGTACGAGGTTGACGCCGCCAACGACCGCATCAAAAGCCTGACCCGCCTGCAGGACAAGGCCGCCGCCCTGCGCGATGAAATGACGATAAAAGGCGATTTTACCCCCAGCGACCTCAACGCCTTTGCCGACACCCAGCGGCTGACCGGCGTGCTGGTGCTGGACGGCGAGCTGCAGCTGGAAATGCAAAGCACGCGGGACGGCAACGCCATGCAGCTGTGGAAGCAGCAGCTGCAAAGCGACTATGTCCGCGATATTCTGGACTGCCCCCAAAAATCCTACGCCGCCAACATCGAGCAGGACGGCAAGCTTTACGATTTTGCCGCCCTTGCGCGCACCGATGCACCGGGACTTTTGATCGCCTATGTGAAGAAAAGCAGCGAGGATGTCGGCGATCTGACGGTGGGCTACCTGCTGGATCATTTCCCGCTGGAGGATGGCGGCGTTGCCACCATTTGTCAGGATGACCGCGTGCTGACCAGCAACAGTACGGCGCAGCTCAACCGCACAAGCGAGGAATGCCGGCAGCTGTACAACGACAAGCAAACCCGTGTGTCCGGCGGCATTGTCGAGCTGCACAGCAACCGCGGCGTCTGGTACGGCAGCCGCAGAAATATCAGCAAGTACGAGGTGTTTGTCTTTTTCCCGGCGGGAAAGGTATTTTTGACGCGCAACATCATCTGCGTGTCCTACCTCGCGCTTTCCGTGATGATCTTTTTGATGGTGCTGCTGCAAAGCCGCGCCGACAAGGACGCCTTAAAGGAAACCCAAAAGCGTATGGGCATCATCACGGCGCTGGGTACGGCGTATGACTCCATCATGCTGCTGGACTTGAAGAAAAACACCGTCGAAACCCTCAAGGATGTCCCCGGCGAGGAGCAATATAAGCGCATCCGCCCCATGCAGCGCGAGGAGATGCTGCGGTGCACGCAGGCCATCGTTGCCGAGCCGTACCGCGCGGAATATCTGGAATTTATGGACGCGACCACCATGACGGCACGCTTGAAGAAGCATACCTCGCTGGTGTTCACCGGGCGCACCGTCAACGATCTGTGGTTTACCACGCTGCTGATCCCCCAGCGCACCGACGATGACGGCAGCGTCACGGCGGTGCTGGTTGCCACCCGCGATACCACCGCCGAAAAGCAGACCGAGCAAAAGCAGCAGGACGCCCTGCGCAGCGCACTGGCGGCGGCGGAACACGCCAACAAGGCAAAAACCGTATTTTTGAACAGTATGTCGCACGACATCCGTACCCCGATGAACGCCATCCTCGGCTTTACGGCGCTGGCGACCACCCATCTGGACAACACCGAGCTGGTCAAGGATTACCTGCAAAAAATCAGCGTGTCGGGGCAGCATCTGCTCAGCCTGATCAACGATGTTTTGGATATGAGCCGCATTGAAAGCGGCACCATCAAGCTGGACAACGCCCCCGTGCATCTGCCCGATGTGCTGCACGACCTGCGCACCATCATACAGGGCAATATCAGCGCCAAGCAGCTGGATCTGTATGTAGATACGCAGGATATCCAGCACGAGGATATCATCACCGACAAGCTGCGCTTGAACCAGATTTTGCTGAACATCGTCGGCAATGCCGTAAAATTCACCCCGGCGGGCGGCACCATCAACATCCGCGTCATGGAAAAGCCTTGCCCGCGCAGCGGCTGCACCACCTATGTGTTCAGCGTCAAGGACAACGGCATCGGTATGTCGCAGGAGTTCCAGCAGCACGTCTTTGACTCCTTCGCGCGTGAGCAGACGGTGACCCGCAGCGGCATCCAAGGCACCGGGCTGGGTATGGCAATCACGAAAAACATCGTAGATATGATGGGCGGCACCATCACGCTCAAGAGCGAGCAGGGCAAGGGCAGCGAGTTTACCGTTACGCTGGACTGCAAGATCAGCAAAACGCAGACCAAGAGCCAGCTCATCCCCGAGCTGCGCGGCGCGCGTGCCCTGGTGGTGGATGACGACGCCCAGACCTGTATGAGCGTCAGCAAGATGCTGCGCCAGATCGAGATGACGGCGGACTGGACGACCTCCGGCA
>OJKQ01000536.1_pt1 | contig 23996 bp, 23 predicted proteins | sample 1596641 | NCBI WGS metagenome assembly OJKQ01 (sample SAMEA4350167, study PRJEB24818) | metagenome | biome: human; feature: gut; material: faeces | place: Denmark | collected 2013-09 | reverse complement strand
CCGGGATCGAACGAAGCGCCAGCGGCAAGGGCACCCGCACCGAGGTCTACTACTGCCACCCCTACCGGCCGAGCGAGCGCGGATCCAATGAGAACCAGAACGGCCTCATACGTCGGCACCTGCCGAAGGGCACCGACCTGAGCACGATCTCCTACGAGGAGACCAAGCGGATCGAGGACTGGCTGAACAACTACCCCCGTAAAATGTTCGGTTATCTGTGCTCCGAGCAGCTTTTCCGGGAAGAAATCGCCCTCATTCTGGCCTCATAAAAAATATTTTTGCTTTTTTGTGCATTTACTCTTGACAAACGGCGGAAAATTTGCATATCTTCCGTATAGACCTCCTGCCGCGTGAAGGCGGCAAAGTCCGGGGCCAGCTCGGGCGCGAGCTGATGCAGCGCCGCGACGAGGTGGTCAGGGTTGAGCGTCGGGTCCTGTGCGGAGACGACGGCCTCCACCGTCACAAACCGCGCCTCCGGCCGCACGTGCAGCTCCGAGATCGCTGGCACGATGTCCATCTGTCCCTCCCCGCGCTTGGTCTTGCGGGTGATGACGATGGCGTCGCGCGCGTAAAACGCGCGGAGCTTTTCGGCCATGTCCGCAGGAGCGGCGTTGTCATATTCATACCGCCCGGTCACGCGCAGCCACTTGAGCTCACGCACCTTGCGTCCGCCGGGGTACGCCTCGAGCGCGCGGATGCCCTCCGGCATGACCGCCGTGAGCCGCTCTGGCAGCGCGGCAAGGTCTACTTCCTCGCGCAGCTGAAAGTCCATCAGCTCGCACACGCTCCCAACGCCGACGGACAGCGGCAGCAGGATGGAGATGAGCGCGTGGGGATTGAAGCCCTCGGAATATTTCAGCGGGCAGTCGGCGCGCAGGAACACGCGCTGCATCGTGCGCATGAGGTCGAGGTGCGAGATGTAGATCGCACGGCCGGTCTTTTCAAACCGCAGTCTCAGCTTTTCAGGCATCGCACTTGCCCCCTTCCGTCATGAGTGCGAGCGCACCGCAGCCGGTGCACTGCCTGCGGCAGTCAGGCGAGAGCTCGGCCTTGTAGGCCTGCTCGCGCTCGTGCCACAGATGCGCGCGGCGCACGCCCATATTCACGATGTCCCACGGCAGGAACTCATCCTTCCCGCGCTCGCGGCAGGCATAGAACATCGGGTCGACGCCGCAGGCGTCCATGGCCGCCATCCAGCGGTCGAACGAGAAATAGTCGCCCCATGCCTCGAGCTTGCCGCCGCGACGCCAGACCTCTTCGATGACGTCGGCAATGCGCCGGTCGCCGCGCGAGAGCACGGCCTCGACGAAGCTGGTATCCGGGTCGTGCCAGTTGTAGGTCACGCTCTTGGCCCTGATGCTCTCGCGCAGCAGCTGCACCTTGCGCTTGTACTCGTCCATCGTCACCTGCGTCTCCCACTGGAAGGGGCTGTGCGGCTTCGGCACGAAGCACGATGTGCTGACCGTGATGCGCACGCCGCGAGCCTTATTCGTCGCGTGCATACGCCATGTGTGCAGGACCTGATTGGCAAGCTCCGCGATGCCGGCCACGTCCTCATCCGTCTCCGTCGGCAGTCCGAGCATGAAGTAGAGCTTCACGCCGTTCCACCCGCCCTCAAAGGCGACCTGGCAGGAATGGAGCAGATCCTCCTCGCGCACGTTTTTGTTGATGGCGTCGCGCAGGCGCTGCGTGCCGGCCTCGGGTGCGAAGGTCAGGCCGCCCTTGCGCACCTTCTGCAGGCGGCTCATGATGTCCATGGAAAAGTTGTCCGCGCGCAGCGACGGCAGCGCGAGACTCATGCTGCGCGGCTCGCAGTATTCCAGCAGCCCGTCGCACACCTCGTCGAGCGGGCGGTAGTCGCTGCTCGAGAGCGACAGGAGCGTCGCCTCCTGATAGCCGGTGTTTTTGAGCGATTCGATGCCCTGCCGGATGATCGTCTCCGGTTTGCGCGGGCGCACCGGGCGGTAGACATACCCCGCCTGACAGAAGCGGCAGCCGCGGATGCAGCCGCGAAACAGCTCCACGTTCACACGGTCGTGCACGATCTCCGTGCTCGGCACGATGGGGTCCGTCGGATAATAACAGGCGTCGAGATCCTGAATGATGCGCTTGGTCACGCGCGCGGGCGCGCCGTGCGTCGGGGTCAGGTCGTGCAGCGTGCCGTCCGGATTCCAGTGCGGGACGTAGAACGACGGAATGAGCACGCCCTGGATCTTCGCCGCCGTTTCGAGAAACCGCGTCTTGCTCCAGCCGGCCTGCTGCGCCTGCCGGAACAGCGCCAGCACTTCGTTATTGACCTCTTCCCCCTCGCCGATGATCATGAGGTCAAAAAACGGGGCCATCGGCTCCGGGTTGCTGCAGGCCGTACCGCCCGCGATGACAAGCGGCGTCAGCTCCGGCCGGTCAGCGCTGCGCAGCGGGATGCCGGCGAGGTCGAGCATATTGAGCACGGCGGGATATGCCATCTCGTAGCCGAGCGAGAACGCCACAACGTCAAATTCGCTGACGGGGTCGCCGCTCTCGAGCGCGTAGAGCGGGATGCCCGCGCGGCGCATTTCGGCCTCCATGTCACCCCAGGGGGCAAACACGCGCTCACACCAGACGCCGGGCATCTGGTTCATCGTGGCATAGAGGATGCGCATGCCGATGTTCGACATGCCGATCTCATAAATATCCGGGAAGCAAAAAGCGAGGCGCAGGTCCACCTCCGCCTTGTCCTTGATGATCTGGCGGTATTCACCGCCGGTATAGCGCGCGGGCTTCTGCACGCGCGGCAGGATGCGTTCCAGTCGCTGATCCATACTACACTCCTACATATGATAGTAGGAGTATTTTACATCATGTTTTCCCCCTTGGCAAGTCATTCCCGGCTGCAAAAGCGCCAGCCACGCGCCAAACGCGCCCAGCGCGAGCCCCATGCCGCGTGCAAACAGCACCACACCGAGTCCCATGAGCGCGACCGGCAGCACCAGTCCCAGCACGTTCAGCAGCCGCTCTGCCGCACGCTCGCCCGCCAGCGCCGCGACCGCCGCCTGCAGCGCGCGGCCGCCGTCGAGCGGCAGCACCGGCAGCAGATTCACGCACGAATACAGCAGGCTCAGATCCGCCCCCTCCGGGCAGCCAAGCCCGCGCAGGATGCAAAACAGCCCCGCGCCGGCGGCAGGGCCGGCCAGCGCCGCCGCGACCGTGCGCACCGCGTCCTCCGGCGGCGCGCAGCGCAGCGCCAGCCCGCAGGCCTCCATGCGCAGGCCGTAGATCTCCGTGCCGCACAGCACCAGCGCCGCAACATGGCCCAGCTCATGCACCGCCACGGCGAGCGCCAGCCGCGCGCACCAGCGCAGCGGCAGCAGAAAATACAGCCCGGCAAGCAGCGCGACCGCGCCCGGGCGCACATCGAGCGCAAAGCGGCGGCGCTTCATACGGCGGCGAGGTAAAACTCCGGATTGCAGTAATACCCGTCGTGCATCAGCTCGAAGTGCAGGTGCGGCCCGGTCGCCTTGCCGGTCGCGCCGACGAGCGCGATCTCCTGCCCCGCCGTGACCGTCTCCCCGGCGCGCACGAGCAGCTTGCTGCAGTGGCCGTAGAGCGTCGTGTAACCATCGGCGTGACGGATCTTCACATAGTTGCCGTACCCGTCATCCTGCCCGGCGGCAAGCACCGTGCCGTCAGCAAAGGCACAGACCGCCGTGCCGGAATTGGCCGCGAAATCTGTGCCATAGTGAAATTTCACCTTGTTTTCCAATGGATGCAGCCGGTAGCCGAAGCCGGACGAGGTATAGCCCGCGACCGGTGACGTGTGCGCAAACGGCAGCTCGCTGACCGCGTAGCTGACATTGGTCGGCACTGCATAGCCGGAATAGACCGCCTGCTCGTTGAGAAATGCCTCGCGCGCGGCAAGGGCCGCCTGCAGCTGCGGGCTCTGCGTCGGTTCGGGCGTCGGCGTCGGTGTCGGCTCCGGGGTCGGTTCCGGCGTGGGTGTCGGCGTCGGCTCCGGTGCGGGCGTCGACCAGACGGACATGTTCACGGCGGGCAGATACTGCCGCAGCTGTTCGTCCTGCGTCTGTACCGGCGCGGGCGCAAACACGCTGCGGATCTCGGCAAAGACGGACTTGTAATCATCGTCCGCGTTGATGGCCGGCAGCAGCACCTTGCGCGCATCTGCGGCCGCCGCCGGGGCGATCATCTTCACCGCCGTCAGCAGCAGGAATACCGCCGCGCACAAATAAACTTTCCAGCGCTTCATGCACATCACCCCCGATAAAAGGAGTGTATGCAGACAGGCCCGGTTTTAGCACGACGGCAGCGCCGCCGTACCGTCCGGCCCCTGATACTGGCCGACCATCGCCATGTCCACAACGCCGTAAATACACGAGATGAGCGCGCTGCCGAACGCCGCCAGAAAGTATTTGCGGTAGATCGCGCGCACATTGTCCCCGAGCAGATCCATGGTCATCCTCCTCGAAAAAGAAAAAAGCCGGACAAGGAACAGACATTTCAGTCTGCGCCTTATCCGGCTGCCGTTTCTCTGAACAGCTCGCCCTCCAGCGAACGAGGGTGTTATGCCAGAAGGAAGATGGATTGTCAAGCGGGAAAATGGCTTACTCAATGCCCTGCTGTTTGCACCAGATGTCCATGACGGTGTCCACCGGCAGGAGCTTGACCAGGCGCACCTGACGGCGCACCGGGTGGCCGAGAATGGAGACACTCTTTTTCTTCTTGAGATCCTGCATGGCCTGCGCCGCCACCTCGTCTGGGCCATACCACTTGTCCACATAGCGGATATACTCGTCATGGTGCGCGACCTGCTGGAACTCGGTCTTGATCCAGCCGGGGCAGACGCACATGACATGGATGCCCTGCGGGCGCAGCTCGCGGCCGATCGCGCGCGACAGGCTCAGGACATAGCTCTTGCTCGCGCCGTACACCGCCTGATACGGCACCGGCTGCCAGGCGGAGTTCGAGCCCATGTTGATGATGCTGCTGCCGGCGTGCATATACGGCAGGCTCGCGTGGCACATGCCAGTGAGCGCGAGCGAATTGAGCTGCGCGCTGGCGAGCAGCTTCTTGCGGTCCGCCTCGGCAAAGGGGCCGAACACGCCGCAGCCGGCCGCATTGACCAGCATCTTGATCTCGGGCTGCTCCTGCTCGAGCAGGGCCTGATAGGCATCGATGCTGCTCAGATCCGAGAGATCGAGCGCGATCGGGCGGATGGGGTTCGTGCACTTGTCGCGCAGCTCCTCCAGCCGCTCTTTTCTGCGGGCAATGACCCAGATCTCGTCATAGCGCGCGTCCTTGTCCACAGCGTAGACGAGCTCCCGGCCGATACCGGCGGATGCGCCGGTGATGACAGCAATGTTCATACGTTCTCCTCCAGAATGAAAATATCGGTAACTCTATCATACCGAACTTGCGCCGTCTGCGCAAGGGATTGGGGAATAAAAAATCGCTGCGAACGATGCAACGTCCGCAGCAATATGGTCGGAGTGTGTTTATGAATCATTTCATTAAAACTAGGACTCACTATAAAATTGTTGGCATAAAGAAAGAGCGCCAGCAAGTTTTTTACTTGCTGAGCGCTCTTGAAACTGTGCCGGAGATTGCCGTCCGGTCGGCTATTCTCTTTTCAGGCGGCATATCGCCGTCACCGTCCTTTCATAACCGCATGGGTCTTATTTTTCTGTTCTGTTCAGCGTGAATTTCTCACCCTGTGTCGCCGTACCCTTGCCTGCGGTCAGCTCAAGCCCCGTATCGATATACGCCACCTCGTACTCGCAGTCGGTCAGTGCCTCAGCTTCAAAGTCGATAAAGAGTGTCCTGCCGGACAGCGTGAAACGGAATTTATACGGTGCGCCGGAAAGCCGCAGCTCTCCGCTGCCGTCCTCACGGAAGGTATAGACGCAACTCTTGTCGGACATTGCAAAGCTGCCGTAGATGCTCTCGTCATGAGGGCTGCTCTCGGAGCGGCCGCAGCTACGGCACAGCAGCACGATGCCCGCTATGAGCAGCACCGCCGCAAGGGCGCAGGCAGTAAGAAAGAGCGTCCTTCTCCGCTTTTGCTTTTTGATCGCCGAGCGGCGCAGCTCACGCCTGCGGAGCATTTCTGCCTCGGTCATGGGTCTTTTCTGCGGCGGTATTCTGTTATCCTGCATTGCTTCACCTTACTTTACTTCAATATTCTGACTTCATCCAGGAAGTCAAAAAGCATCGGCAGACCGGTGCCGATGGGGTGCGTCCTCCCACAGACACATCTCGCCGGTCAGCGTGACGCAGGGCTTGGTCATACGAAAAAGGAAAAATCTGTCCGTGGCGGCGCGCTTCAAATGGAGCAGGGACACCTCTCCGTCGCCGTTCGGCTGGGGATACACGGTCAGAATGTGGCTGTCGCTTGCCGCCTTCCGGTCAAACCCCTGCATATCCGACTCAAAGTAATATCGTGAATGCCCGTTCTCACGGAAAACGAACAGCAGCTCCATGCCGTCGGTGGTGCAGCGGTCACAGCTGTAGGTATGCCCTTCTTGTAAGGGCAGCAGCAGGCCGCTGAAGGGAATTCTTTCCGAAACAGTCATGGCAGCTTCTCTCCTTTTTCTTATCGTAGTGTCCTGTAGTCCTTCCGAAAAGCGGCAACGCCGTGATTGCCGCCTTTCGGAAAGGGGCTTGCTGCCGAGTCCGCTTTCAGGAAAATAGGCGGTGGCGGAATGATCCGTCACCGCCTATTGTATTTAGGATATTTCGATTTCGGAAGCGTCGGCTTATTCAGCCTCGGATTCCTTTCTCTTTTTGCTGTTCAGACCCAGCACGGTCAGAACGCCGCCGCAGACGAACAGAGCAGCCAGCCAACCGATGAGGTTTCTGCTGTCACCGGTCTGAGGAGGCTTGGTGGAGTCGTCCTTTCCTGGCTTATCGGTGTTATTATCACCGCTGCCTGTATTGCCGGTGTTGCCGCCGTCGGGGAGCTTGTCGATGACCGTGTTCTCGCTGCGCTTTGCGCCGCAAACGGTGCATTCCTCGTGCTTGATGCCGGTGGCCTCCTTGGTAGCGGCTTTGTCGATCACCCACTGGAAGCTGTGTGCTGCCGTGTCGGCCTTATCGTCGCACTCGCACTCATGCCAGTGGTTGGTGCCGTCATACTTCCACTCTGTACCGTAGCTGTGGGTATGAGTGCTGCCTGTTGCGGGGATCGGTGCGGTTTCAAGAACCTTCTTGCAGACGGTGCATTCCTTATGCTTAGCGCCGTCGGCGGTTTCGGTAGCTGCCGTGTCAACGATCCACTCGCTGGCGCTGTGAGCCGCAATATCGGCCTTGTCGCCGCACTCGCACTCATGCCAGTGATTGGTGTCGTCATACTTCCAATCCGTGCCGTAGCTGTGGGTATGGCTGGGAGGCGCATCCTTATAGGTGGCCTCAATCTTCACATCATTACCGGGCATGGTGAAGGTGGTGGTGGCCTTGGTGGCGTCTGCCAGGGTGACATTGCCCTCCAGCACGACCCACTTGTCAAAGACCTTGCCTGCCTCCGGTGCGTCCGCCGTAACGGTCACAACGGTGTTCTGCTCGATCTTGTCGGTGATGGGGGTGCCAGCGGCAACGGAGGCCGTGCCCTTGATAACCGTGAGCGTATACGCCTCTACGGGGTTTTCGGCGAACTCCGCCTCGATCGTTACATCGTTTGCGGGCATGGTGAAGGTGGTGGTGGCGCTGGTCTCGTTAGCCAGTGTAATGCCGCCTGCCTTAACGACCCACTTGACGAAGTGCTTTCCGTCAGGAGCCTGTGCCGTAACGGTGACCTCAACGCCCTCCATGGCGCGGGTGATGGGTGTGCCTGCGGCAACGGTTGCCGTACCGCCGGTGACGGTAACGGCGTAATCCCGCAGGGCGGGGATCTCGGTGTTCTCGCTGCGCTTGGCGCCGCAAACGGTGCATTCCTCGTGCTTGATGCCAGTGGCCTCCTTGGTAGCGGCCTTGTCGATCACCCACTGGAAGCTGTGTGCTGCCGTGTCGGCCTTGTCGCCGCACTGGCACTCATGCCAGTGATTGGTGTCGTCATACTTCCACTCCGTGCCGTAGCTGTGGGTATGCGTGCTGCCTGTTGCCTTGTAAGTCACGATGACGGTCTTATCCGCATCCATTGTAACGTCCAGAACATTGGCAAGCACGGGCGTTGCAGCGCCGTTTACGGTGACCGTGTCGATCTCATAGCCCGCGTCGGGAGTAAAGATGATCGTTTCGGTCGAGCCTACTGCAAGTCCTGTCTTGCTCGCGGAGATCGTTCCGTGACCGCCGTTTACCTGCGTCGTAAGGCTATAGGTCGCAACGGGTGCGTCCTTATAGCTTGCCGCAAGCGCAACATCGTTTGCGGGCATGGTGAAGGTGGTGACGGCGCTTGCAGCATCGGCAAGAGTCACGCCGCCGGACTTCACGACCCACTTGTCAAAGACCTTGCCATCGGGAATTATCGCCGTGACGGTGATCTCAACGCCCGCAGCGGCGGAGGTAATGGCATTCCCCGATGCAGACGCCGTACCGCCTGTGACGGTAACTGCATACTCGGTCGCAGCGGGATTCTTCACAAACTTCGTCTCGCCGCAGTCGGTGCGCCGGCAGGTGTAGAGAATTCCATCGCTCTTGCCCTGTGTTGCCGGTTTGCCGCCGTCCCAATCATGGCTGAGCTTATCGATAACATGACCGTAGCGGAAAATCTGTCCGCAGCCTCTTGTACACTGATAGTCGCCGCTATAGCCTGTGGTGGTGCATCCGGGCTTAACCTCATTGACCAGCTTGTAGTTGCCGGCAATTTCGTGGAGGGACGGGGTAGCGGAGCCCTTCTTTGAGATCCTGTCGCACGCTGTGCAGTATTGGTTACCGGAATAGCCCTTCTCGGTGCAGGTTGCCGCTCTTACATCGCGCAGCTCAAAGGGGCCGCTATGTTTGAAGTCGCCGGTCTCGCCCTTTACGGTGCCGCCGCAAGCCGTGCAGCGGTAGTCGCCCTCATAGGCCCGGTGCCGGCAGTCGCCCGAATTGGCGTTATAGCGTTTGCCGCCATGGCTTGCATCCGTGGTGGCCGAGTTGGTCGTACCGTAGTAGTACAGCGGCTGCAGTGGACCGGTATGACCGGCGTTTGCAGGCGGGTAAATATCCGAACCGGCACTGATGACTTGGCCGCAGTCTGCGCAGGCGGTGTCGCCGGTGTAGCCCTTGCGGTCGCAGACCTGCGCCTTCGCATTGAGCACCGTGGTGCCGCCGCTGTGGTCACAGCCTGCATAGACCGGCTCGAAGAAGAATTGGCCGCCGCCGGGGGCGCCCATGGCGCTGAACGCCGGGATCGTGCAGCCCCACTCGAGTGCAGAGCCGTTATTGACGAGCTTAAACAGGCTCGCGACCTCGGTGCTGCTCCAGTTTTTCTTAACAGGACTTCCGTCATTGTATTCGCGGAGATACTCCACCTTCCAGCCGATGGCTTTCTGACCGTTTCTCTCCTCGGGATAAAGGCGGATCTTGTCGCCTGGCTTGACGATCATACGGGTTGCGCGGCCGTTTTTCACCGTCACAATGGCGGTGTCCTTTGTCCAATCGCCGTCAATTTTTTCCGTCTCTTTGTACTCGCAGACGCTGCATTCGGCCTCCATGCCGCCTTCGGCGCCTGCGGTGTCAGGGCACAAAACCACGTTCCAGCGACCCCAGCTGTGGGGAACCATGATGAACTCCTCGCAGCCGGGAACCTTGCACTTTTCGGGGTGGGCATAGCCGGACTCAAGGATGAGCTGCTCCACCGTCTTGGTCGAGCCGCCGATGTTGAAGGTATACTCATAGATACTGCCGAAGCCGGTGTAGTCCCAGTTCCAGCCGTAATCATGGACGTGACTCTTCACAAAAACGAAATAGTCGCAGACGGTGCAGACGAGCATGTCAACTCTGCCGCCGCCTACCGCGTCATAGCTTTTTTCAAGCTTAAAGGTATGCGGGAAGATGCGCTCCTTGGAGCCGGAGGTCATATAATGTGCTTCGTATTCTTCTGCGCCTGCTTCAAACAGGCACGCGAGCTTGTGGCCGTCGCTTTTGCGAACGCTGCCTACGGTAGTATTATGGGTATTCCCATCCTTATCGACCCAAGTGACCTTGTATTCCGGCGTTCTCTTGCCGTCGTCGGTGTACACAGGCTCACCGGCCTGCTGATAGCTGAAGGCATGGGTGGCAGTCAGCTTTGCCTCCGCCGTTTTCATGGTGTCCGAAGCGTCGCCCTTTCTGCCGATGACGCAGTAGTAGGAGTAGTCCTCCTGACAGGCCTGGGTGGAAACCGACATCTTCAGTGTAGAGGTCGTCACACCCATGTAAAACCTACCCTCCGGCAGCTTGTAGGGCGCCGCCGTGGGATGCTCATTATCCTTCCGATACCACTGATAGGTCAACTCGTCGCCTTTCAGGCTTCTTGCCGAGACAGAGAAGGTGACCGGGTGATTTTCATAGAACAGCAGGCCGTTTTCCGGCTCTTCGTTATAATCATCGTAGATGGAGGTCTTGCACTTGACGCCCTTGGGCTGGCGGGTGATGACGATGGAGCTGCCGCTGATGTAGCCGCAGACCTTGCACACGCCCTTGGCGTCATATTCATGGTTGGCGGCATTCAGCTTTTTACCGTCGCAATAGCGGCAGGGGTGCCAGTGCCGCGTTCCGTCAGCTGACCAGGACGAGGAAGCGATGTGGGTATGCCCGGCACCGCTGTGCTCTGCTTTCAGATGATCTTCAAAATCAGAGTCGCTGAAGCACCAGTCGTCATGATCGCAGCCCATCGCTTTCACGGCATCGAGGCAGCAGTCCTTGCAGCGCTGATCGCAGCCGTCCTCGCAGGGGTCGCTGTCGCAGAAGCACAGGCCGCAGTCCTCGCAGAAGTGATCCGCATAGTCCGTATCCATTGCACACATTCCCGCGGAGCAGTCGGAGTTGCCCTCGCAGCACTCCTTGCACAGCTCGCAGGTTTCGCAGAACTCGTCCTCGTCTTCCTTATCCGTGACCCAGCCGTCGCAGCCCGGGCAGATGTGCTCTTCCCACTCGGCGCTTTCCACGCAGGTCTCGCCGTCCGGGCAGCCGCCGGCATCGGAGTTGTCCCGGCAGCACTCCTTGCACAGGCCGCAGTCCTCGCAGCTCTCCTTGGCCAGCAGGCATTCCTCGCACTGCTCGCAGGCCGTGTGGCAATCGACGCAGTGGATGACGCCGGTATCATCGTCGTCCACGCACTCGTCCACCGAACCGAAGCAGGCGTTACACAGCGAGCAGTGCATCGGGTCGCTGTCATCGTTTGCGCAGTCGTCGCAGAAGCCGCAGGTGTCGCAGATGGTTATGGAGCAGCAGGGACCCTTATGGCATTCGCCGCACAGCTGGTCATCCTCGCCGATGTAGCACTTGGCGCAGGTGGAGCAGTGCGTATCCTCCATGCAGTCGGCGCATTTAAAGCACTCTGAGCACCAGTAGGGCGTGTCGCCCAGGCACAGACCACAGTCGTTGCAATGGGTCTCAACCCAGCAATCGTAGTTGCAGTCAATGGTGCAGAACTGGCAGTCGCAGCAATTCTCAGCCCAGTGGTAGTGGTCGCAGTTGGGGCAATCTCCGCCGGTGTCGTAGTCGTCCCAAAAGGCGTGGGTGGGAACCATCAGACTCGGCATCAGCGAGAGCAGCATTATAAGCACCAGCAGGATGCTGACGATGCGACTTCGTGTGTTCGTTTTTGTCATACTATCATTTCCTCCCTCAAAATCATTTTGAAGATTTGTCTATGCGTTTTGTGTTGCCTGATTTAAACACTGTCGATGACCGAAGCAAAGTAGTTTTCGGATACCGAACCGAAGAGAAAAGCGTCTATCAGACCCTCGCGCTTTGCCTGCCGCACCTGCTCGATCAACTCTCCGTCTGTATCATCATCCACAAAGAGAATGACACGGCAGTTTTCCGTGTTTCGTTTTACCTTGTCACAGATTGCCATTCGTTCTTTGAACATCCATGGTGAATACGCCTTGACCTCCATTAAGAGCACGTCCGGTCGATGTGTTTTGCACCACTCGGCGGTCGTGTCAGGCGATTCGGAGATCACGACCTGACAATCGTCCAGCTTCTGCATCAGCATTCGCTCCATGGTTTGCGCATGGATATCGCTCTGAATATCCAGCACGATCTTTTTCATCCTTCACCACCGCCTTGTCTATACACAACGATATTTATACACATTTTATTCTACGGATTTTTTAAGGCTTGTCACTGGCACAAGTGCCAGTAACGGAGCGAAAAAAATGTTTTTTCAAAATAATTCTGCCTTTTTTGCGCAAAGTACCCCTTGACCTGCTCGGTCAAGGGGTACTTTGCATTTATTCGTCCTTCAAAGTCGTTACCATGAGCTTATTTTCAATTGCGGTCGCAACGAGCGCCTCTCGGTTTTCAAACCCGCCTTTTCCCACCATATCGTCCAAATTCCAGCGAACGCCGTTTTTGGAGATGCCCAATTTATCGGCTATCTCCTGATAGGTGAAGCCCTTTATATAAAGGCGCAGTATGTCCAATTGCCGCGGCGAAAATTTATCGGACATTGTGCCCTCCATCTCGATGGCGGGTGAGGAATCGGGAAAGAGCTTTTCGCCTGCCAGGGTGCGCTTTACCACGCTCATCAATTCCTCTGTACCGTGGTCTTTATACCACAGGCTGTCGGCTGCGCCCGCTTTCGCTCTTTGCAGCACCTGCGGATCGACAAGCGAGGTCGCGGCTACTATCTTGATTTGCGGAAAAGCCTTTTTGATGCGCTCCGCGGCGGCAAGACCGGAGTGCTTGTGCTGCGTCTGCACATCCATAAGGACGAGCTTTACGGTGGCGTCGCAGTGCTTTTCCGCTTCAAAGGCGTCACGGAAAACGCCGACAAGATGAAACTCGCCGTCTGCCGCAAGACGATCGACAAAGTGCTTTTGGATGTACAGATCGTCCTCTACAAGTATGGTGCTTATCATAGCTCATTCTCCTTTTCGGGAATCGTGATGAGAAGCGCAAAGCGCGGCTCATGGGAAATATGCATCTCGCCGCCGTGGCTTTCAATGCTGTGACGAAGCGCGGAAAGTCCACTGCCCTCTCTGATCGGCCCCGTGGGCACTCTGCCGTTATTGGTTATGGTAATGTCGTGGCAATGATTGCGCTCGGCAATGCGGATATATACCTCATTCCCGTCTGCGTGCTTGATGCAGTTGGTCACGCACTCCTTGGCGGCGGCAACGGTCAGTTCCTCGGCGGCGGTATCGCGCGGAAGATAGCCCTCGACCTCAACGGCTACGCCGAGCTGCTTTGCGGTCTGCTGCACCTCCTGCATCGTGCCGACGGAGGTGACGCGGTTGCTTGCCAGCATACCGACGGCGTTTTGCAGGGCTTCGAGCTTTCTCTCGGTGTCCTCGCCGCTGCCGATGATGTCACGAATGGTCAGGAGGCTCCGCCCGATGGTATCGTGAATATAGACCTTTAGGTCAAGGCTTTCCTTCTCCTTGACATCGTCCTCCATGCGAGCGTACATCTTCCTGAGCTTTCGATTGACTTCTGCCAGTTCTTTATTTATTTCCTCTTGCTTTTGGTAGCCGTTATACAGCTCGGTTACATTGTGCGCCGTTATCTGTTGCCAGCGGTCATCGCTCTCCACGGTGATAGTTTGTGTGCGAAACTGCCAGACGGTCTTGTCGGGCAGGATGTAGCAATCATCCTTGACGGTTACGGATCTGTCCGGCACGCTCAGGGCATTTTCCATATCGCTTTTGATTTGCAGCTCGTGGCCGCAAAGGGCAAAGGACAGCCTGCGCATACGGTTGTTGCACAGGATGATCCTGCCGTTCGGGTCAGCAAAGCAGATGCCCATAGGCAGCTTATCCGTTGCTTCCTTAATGGAGAACGGCGAGAGCTCGTTCTTTTTACGGCGGTATTCCCGCGGCAGAGCAATGGCAAAGTGAACTGCCGCAAGGAAAATGGCAGCGGCAAATATCAGCCACGGTGCGCCCAGCAGAAATGCGTCCCCGATATTATCGGGATCTGCCCGGGAAACGGAGAACAGCAGTGGGATCATCACCGCCATAACCGCCAGACTCAGCAGGCTGCGCACCGGCTTATTGCTGCGAAGAAGCTGATACATAAACAGCCCGATTTCAAGGACGATCTCCACAAGCATGATAAACGGCAGCATAGTCTGCCAAAATTCAGAAATGGAAGAAAATGCACTCATTTCCTGTCACCTTCTTTCGCTTCAAATACAAGGCGCTGGTATTCCTCGTCATCCTCTTTTTCACAGCGGATACTGTCTCCGCTTGCCAAAGCGGAAAGGTCGGCCTTGCAGCACACATTTAGTGACAAGCGCAAGCCGTTTGCCTTTATGAGGCTTACCTGTATGCCTGTTAAATTCAAAATATCGGCTTCAATAACCGATTCGTAAAAATCAAATACAGCAGTCGCCGTTTTGCCGGAGAGCATGGAAAGAGACTCGTCCACATAGAGCGAGCTGCGGACGCCCAACAGCTTTAGCGTTTGGAGCGATTCATTGAAGGCACGGTGGAGTTCCGTTGCCGCTATTTTAATATCTCGGTCGGTAAGGAGCGTCAGAGGCTTGCGGCGTTTAATATAGCTGCACAGCACGGCAATCTCGGCAAGGAGCGTTTTGGCGCTGTCGGGATCGGTGCTTGAGATTCGGCGGTATTCCTTAGTGAGCTCCGCAATGCGGTCGATCTGCGTCTGCGTAGCGGAACGCAGGAGGTCATACAGGCGGTTTTGCTCCTCCACCTTGCGGCGCTTAGCTTCGCGCTTGTATTCATAACGGAGTATTTCGTTCCTGTCGGCAAGCTCGTCTGCAAGAAGCTCAGAGTTCTCCTTGATGTCACGCAAAGCCGACACATCCTCTGTCCATACGGCATAGCCGCCGTCAACAGGCATGGTGTGAACGGTCAAGCCGCCCATCGTGACCGGGCTTTGCTCGGCTTTTTTCATCGTTTCCTTTGAGATAGGCGCAGTGTTTACAGCTGCATACCGAACGGTAAAGTCCTTGTCAGTAATCTCTGCCGATGTGCCGACAGAGGAGGCAAACAAGTCCACATAACGGCTGTTTGAATGTATATATCCGCAGGCGATGCAAAACTCAAAGGTCAGAATATACATCACACTTTGGAACGCGGCAATATCGCCGAACAAGTGGAGCAGCCAATCCGCACCCGCATAGTAAAGTGCGCTGTAAACAATCGCCAGCAGCATAGGAACAATGGGAAGAAAGTGGAGCCTTCCTTTTTGCACACGGCATTTGAAAAACATAATTACGAGTGCGGCAAAGGCGCACAGCACCTGCCAGCCTGCAATCATGAAGTAGCCTATCGAGTAACCGTTGTTTTTGTCTGTCCACACGGCGGCGTCCTTCGGAAAGGTAAATACGAATTGGTGCAAGTCATTTGTAAGCACGAGCAGAAGCAATACGCCGGAGATGATCCACAGAACCGACATTCCCTTGGGAAATTTGTATTCGTCCGGCTTTCCCAATGACATGGCAATCAGCAGTGCCAGCATAGGCACAAACAGCATGGGCAGATAGAACAGATACCACAGGTAACGGACGGCATCCGGCTGCCAGAATATAAAATACTTTGCCGAACGGACTACCATCCATATGATGAGCAGTACTGCGGTGACCGTCATAAACCTGCACACCTGCTTTTGCACGATCCGCTGACGGACGGAGAGCCCCCAGGCAGCGAATAGGCCAATATAGATAAAGCTGCGCAGATAGGAAAACAGCATCGGGTAGAAGCTGCCCCTGCCTACAATTCGGAAGCAATATGCCAGTATCACGGCAAGTACAGCGATGCCGCTTGTTATGATAGTATTCTTTTTCTGTTCGGTCATAAACAGACCCCATTTCGCCTTCATTCGTTTTTGTTTTTCCTTGGGTATACCTTTTCAAATTAATCTATAGCATAAATCCGTCTGTTTCTCAACTGCCTCTTATAAGGCTTTGCACAAAAGCCACACTTTTTACCCACAACAGAGAAAAAGGGCGGTCTTTGACCTGCACAAGTCGAACTGATTCCATCTTATACTCTGCCTTGATAGAGTTATTTGTCTTTCCTTTCTGCTGTAGTTATTTTTCAGTTGGGTAAGTTCACTTTCTCCTTCCGTCATGACAGGTGGCACCTGTCACTTCGTCGTCGCAAACTCCGCACTATTCGTTTTGCTAAAGAGTTTGTCGGATATCCTTTTGTTCGCCGCCTGACCTGCGACATCGTTGTCCATGCAGAGATAGACGGTGTCGATATTGGAATTCGCTTTCAGCATTTGAAACAGCACCTGATCCCCGACACAGCGGGCGGCAGCGTAGCTGTGACTGCGCCAATTTTCCTTGTGCAGAGAAATAAAGGACCGCATATCTGATTTCTCCTTTTTAGGGTAATAAAAAAGGCAGATAGATTTTTGCTTTCTATCTGCCTGTGTATCTGATATTTACTTTTCGGGAATTCAAGTCTATCCACAAAGGGAAAACGGCGATTTTACATCTGTGTTTTGGTACAGAGAAAAATCGCCGTTTGGGTAGCAAAAAAGCCCGATATATTCGGGCTTTTCGCAGGAGACATCTTTTTTGCCTCCACATTATGGTCGGAGTGGCGAGACTTGAACTCGCGGCCTCATGGTCCCGAACCATGCGCGCTACCATCTGCGCTACACCCCGATGCAGCTTTTTCATTATAATGATAACGCACACGGTTGTCAAGTATCAATTCTCATTTTTACAGAGAAATATGCGAAATTTGTCGATTCTTGTTTTCGGAAGAAATGTTTCTTTCTGTTATTTTCATCTTGACAGCATTCCGGAATCCCACTATAATAAAACCACTGCGGTCAGCCCTGTCTTGCAAACTTTGCTGACTACATCCTTGGAGACTGTGCACTGCTGCCAGTCTCCTTTTTTCTTTCTTTCAATGCTGCGAAAATATAAAAATGCCGCGACGTTTGTCGCGGCATTTTTATGGTGGACGATACAGGACTCGAACCTGTGACCCTCCGCACGTCAAGCAAATCGTGCCAAGTGGTAAAGCGCTGGTGCGCAAGCGCTTGCGCGGTCTGCGCGCAAATTTATCCCCGCGATTATCCCCGCGTTACTGCTTGGGCGGCTTGCGCACGGAGTAGATGACGGTCTCGCCGCCAGGCGGCGATCATCCTGCGGGCCTGCCCAGTAGTGATGCCAAAATAGGCGCGGGAGTTGTGCAAAAACGCAAAGATCCCCGGAGGCTTGCCTCCGGGGATCTTTGCGAAAGCGTGATTATTTTGTGATCTGCTTAATCGACTGGTTAAGGCCCGTCGCCGCCCAGCCGGACACGATGCCGACGGCGGCAGCGTTGAGCCAGTCGTGCGCCGGATAGTCCGGCACGCCCATCGCCCACGCGACGACGCCGAGGATCAGGCCGGTCGCGCCGCAGATGATCGGAATCCACTTGTCCGCGGCCTCGGTCGCCTTGACAGCCATGCCCACAAGGTAAGTGATGGCGGTGATCGCCGCCACAGATGCAATACCAAAATCCATTTTTATCGTCCTTTCTTTGTCATTTTTCCTGCGTCGGGAGCTGCAAAAACTTTTCGTGGATGTCGTCCATCACGCCGTTTGCGCCCAAAGTATGGTAATGCCCCCAACAATTTTCAAAATTTTGCCTTGCGTAGATCGGGGCGTAGCCCCGGTCGGACCACTTGTTGTAGTCGGATATCATCTGCGCCCGCAGCAGGGCCTGCACGCCCAGTTTGGTCGCCGCTGTGTCCGCGCGGTCGTGCTGGATCTGCGCCGCCAGATGCCGGATCATGGCCAGCAGCGCCGCGATCAGCAGCGATGGTACGCCCAGCAGGCAAAGCCACTGATATGTAGTCATCGGGTAGCGTCCTCCATCATCCGCTGGCACACGACCAGCGTCCGCATCATATCCATGGACAAGTCCAGCTTGCCATCACCCACGCCAGCAAGCGCGCCTTTATCCGCAAGCGCCTGCAAGCTGCCAAGCGCCCAGTCGGGCACATTAGTCACCTTGCCGTCCACGATACGGCCATAGCGCGTATCGCGCATACGCCACATGACGTATAACATCCGCAGCATATCGGCGGACAAGTCCAAATTACCGCCACCGACGCCGGAGATCAGACCGGCGTCCATCATCTCTTTGATCGTGCTGCGCGCCCACGCGGGCACGTCCTCGATTGTCCTGTATCGTACCATATCGTCATCCTCCTCATCTGTAGTAGTGCTTTTAGGCACCAGCATATCCTTAAACGCTGTCCACTGCGCCGGGTCATCCACCCACGGCATGGGGCAGCGCTTGCCCGTCACGTCGTAGTGCCGCACAACGTGCTCCGTGTCGATGCCATAGCGCTGCATTATCTCCCGCGCCAGCGCCGCGGCGTTTGCCACGGTCTCCGGCTTGATGTAGTAGCTGCCGTCGGCGCGCTTGCGGCTGCACATCTCGATGCCGATGCTGTTGGCATTGCGGCACTCGGGATGCCAGTAGCGCTGCCCGGCTTCTGCGCCGCAGTGCCACGCCGTGTCGCCCTCGCGCACGGACTGCATCACGCCATACTCGTCGCAAAAATAGTGTGCGCTGGCCAGCAGGCCGCCCACGCGGTGGTAGTAATCGCAGTTGTTGCGCGCGGTGTCGCCGTTGTTTGCCGTGTAGTGCAGCACAATGTACCGCACCGGCTGCGTGCGCCCGGCGCGGTAATTGTCCGTGTTGCAAGCAATGAATTCCATTTGCCTTTACACCTCCGTTGTATCAATCCCATACCGCTCCGCCATCGCTTTAACGGCGGGATTTTTCAGTAGCTTCTTCCGCTGGCCCTGATTCAGCGCGTCAAGCATCGTTTGCAGCGCCTCCTTGATCTCCGTGTTGTACGCGATCACGCGATCTCTCAGATCACTCATGTCGTCACCCCAGTAAGCAGTGCGTCCATTGCCTCGCGCAGCTCGGCGTTGTCCTTTTCCAGCGCGGCAATGCGTTCCTCGGGTGTGGGTTCTGGCGCGGGTGTACCCATTGCTTCTTCCGATGCTCTTTCCATCTCCTCGTATTCTTCGCGCGTTATGGGGTCTTCGTTCAAGATGCCAATCGTTCTGATAACACTGCCATTTACTTTATAGTAGTTCACTTTTTAACCACCCCCGTAATCGCCCATCGCATATCTTTTGCGTTTGACTCTTGCGAACCCATGTGGAAAATTCCGGCATATATATGATCGGAGTCCGCCGCGCCCGAAAATGCGCCAAACGATGCGATAACTGTGCCGCCACCTTGGGAAATCATAGGTCTTACCACCAATCCGCCGATATATACAGCGTCAGACGGGTCAGTGCAATATACATTTCCGTTTCCGCCAATCGGAATAACTACTTGCCCGTCGTCATCCGCCCAAATGGCCACAATTTGCTGGGCGTTCACCGTCGAGTAGATGAGTCTTCGATGCAGTATATCGCTAGCAAGTGCAAATCCATAGCTCTGATTGGCTGCATCGCACCTGTAGTAGCAAGCCCATACGCGGTATCCGCGGAGATCCCCAACAGTTACACCCGTGTCAAAGTAACTTGTGCCAAGTCCTAACGCTGTCACCGTACCTGCCGGTATCGTTCCGCTCGCCAGCACCGTATAGTCATATGTGCCAAACACACGGCCGCTCCCGCCCGACGGCATATCCACCGGTGCCCACGCGGTTGGCACGCCGGTCTCGTCCACGGCAGTGATCTTGGCAATCTGGCCAACCGTCGCGCCGGTGATGTCCATGCCCGCGCCGTCCTTGCCGGGTGCACCGGCGGGGCCTTGTGGGCCGACCGGGCCAGCAGGGCCGGTTTCTCCCTGCGGGCCGGTGTCGCCTTTTTCGCCTTTCTCGCCAGCAGCCCCCGGCGCTCCGGGGTCGCCCTTGTCGCCTTTTGCACCTTTGAGCTCGGCCACGGCGATGAGATTTTGCCACGTCCGGCCGCTGTCCGTGCTGTACTGGATGTAGCCGTCCGCCACGCGCAAGTCCATGCTGCCGGCGCCGCCGCCTGTCCGTGCCACCTCGTTGATGGCCGCGACAAGATTTTCCTTTGCTTCTGTCGTCAGGTCGGCAAGGTCGCCGATCTGGCGCTGGATCGTCTGCAGCGTCAGCTGCTCGGTCGGCGTGTATGCATATCCGGCAGGCTTCGCGCGCTTGTGTACGATAAAGTCCTGCTGCACCATCGTGTACGCGCCGGTGTCGTCGGTGACGTAGGCGTAGGCCGTCAGTGCGTGGAAGTCCTGCAGCAGCTCATCCGGGATGATGGCCGTGCCGTCTGCCCCAACGTCCACGTCGATCGTGCCGCCAAGCACGCGGTTTTGGTAGTGGATCTGCTCCACGCCGCTGCCCACGCGCAAGCGCCGCCCAGTGTCCCACTGCCACAGCGCCCCACGCCCGTCTGCGATTGTGATAGTCATGCGGTTACCTCCTTTACTTGTATTTACCCACGACGTAGTAGCCGATCTGCGGGCTATTAACCGTCGCGTCAGATGCTCTCACACACTGATACGCCGGCGCGTGCGTCAGCCGCGTACCTATGTCGTTTTCCGTGTTCGTGGCAAGCCAGATGTTGCCGCTCCCAACCGTCGGCGTCGCAGACACGACAGGGTTCTCAACAAAAGCAAACGGATATTGGCGTGCTGCCTTATTTGCCGCGAGACCCATCCACGATGCGGTATACAGTGGCCCCCATGTCTGCGTTGTCATTGTCAGCGACGGCGCGTCAAAAGTTGCCCACATCTCGGCGATGCCGGACGCCCATTTGCGCCACGTCCACTTGCCGGTCGTGCCCTGGTCGATGATGGTGTCCGCACTGGAGCTGCCTCCGGGCGACGTGCTGGTCGACCGGCCTCCGCTGGAGGAGACGCTGCCGGTAAGAGACTTTTTGCCCCAGCCGATCGTCATGCTGGACTTGCTGCCGACCAGACTTGTGTCCAGTTTGGACACCTGCATGATGGTGTCGATGCCATGCGGAGGAGACACCACGCGGACGCTGTCGCCGATCGCAAAGGACTCAATCATGATGTCCTGCGCCGACAGGTCCGCCGCCGTGACCTGGATGCCGCGCGACAGGCCGCTGTGCTGTGCCAGATACGATGCAGCCGTTGCTTTGAGCACGGACGCATCGTCTGTATCGGCTCGCAGCGTGCCGTCGATGCGCCCATAGATGCCCTCTGCCGCGGCGTTGACAAGATACACCTGCCCGCCGTTGATGTCCTCGATGGTCAGGCCGCCCTTGCCGACGGGATAGACGCGCGTGACAAGGTCCGCACCGTCAATCTCATCCGTCAGGCCAAGGAGATTTTTGCGCAGCTCGACCGTCTGCGAGCAGCGGTGGTCATACGACGCCAGGCAGTCGAGATAGACGGCACCGTCCGCGTAGCGGATGCGCAGCTCGCCGCCTGAGACCGATGCTGCCTCTTTGGCCAGGTCCAGCATGGACTTGTACTCGCTCGCAGACATCGTGATCGATGGCAGCGACGCGCCGACCTTGCCGAGCTTGACCTGCTTGCCGGCCAGGCAGCCGGCATTGTATTGCGTCACCAGCGCGCCGAGGTATGTCGACACCGCCATTGCATTGATTGTATGCGGCGGCTTGCAGATATCCGCAAGCCACATCATGGCACTGTCGATGCTGTAAGTGCGCATGCCGCGCAGGTCCGTAGTCGTGTCGACGACAGACCCGCGAAAGACCTCCGCGCCGTCTTTTCGGATGGAGATCACGGACGCGCGCTTGACGGGCACGTCGCGCATGACGTTGCTCGGCGGCAGCTTGATCGTCGCCGAGCTGGCAGAGCCGACGGCCTCGCTGATTGTGCCGTCCACGATCTCGTAGCCCGGCATGCCGGCCGCAAAAAGCAGCCGGCCGTCGACATAGCCTGCATACATCACATCCACCCCCTACGGCCCGTCAGGGTGATTTGCCCGGCGGTAGCAGCTACCGCAAAAGCATAGTCCTGCTCGCGCCGGATGGACAGGTATGGGCTGACGGTCTCGCCCGCGCGCAGCTCGACCGGCGCGGACGGCCGAGAGCAGCGCATGATCGTCGTGTCGGTAGTGACGCCGCCGATTGCCGGGTACAGCAGGCGCTCGCTGGCCAAAAAGGCCAGCGACGTCGGCGTAGCCTTGTAGATCTGGATGCGGCGCAAGTAGCCGTTTTGGTCTACCGGCCCGCCGCGCGCGTGCATGGTGACATACAGGCCATTGGCAGGCACATCTCCGCACCAGCGTGAGCCGCCGTTGTAGACGTTGCCGTCAGCGTCCGTGATCTCGTACCAGCCCTGCGTCGCCTCTGCCGTCACGATGCAGGACCCGGCCGTAGGCCACGGCAGCTGCACACGCACCCAGTTTTCGACTGTGGGGTCGTCGCCGGCCCACACGGTCAGCTCCGTGTCCGCGCCACTGCCGGACACGTGTGCGTATGACGATGACGATCCACCGACGGTCAGCGTCTTGCCGACCATCAGGTTGCTCGACTCTGCCAGCACGGGGATGGTGATGGTGGTCTCCGTCGACTCCAGCAGATACGGATCAGCGTCGATTGTGACTTCAAAGGTCGTTTTGTCCAGTGATGTGTCCGGCGCGCCGACGGTGCACCGGCCGATGTAATAGCCGGATTTGTTGCTCAGCTCCAGCTTCAGCCGCCGCCCATGTACGGCGGCGGCGAAGCTGTAAAACTCAAAATTCCCGGTCGGTGCAAAGCCAAAGCGGAGCTTGATCTGCCGGTTGCCAAAGACCGGGCCGCCCGTCAGCGCGTCGGTGAGATCGATCTCGCCGTCCGCGCCTGGGACGCTCTCGCTCTGCGTCTTGATGTCCGGCAGGCCAATCTGAACGCTCATCAGATCCAGCGCGGTGTACTGTACACCGCCGATTTTGCACGTAAGTGCCATTATATCGTCCTCCTGTCCTTGCTCGCGTAGATGCCGCCGAGCGCATAGTCCATGCGCGTGGCGACAGAGCCGACAAGCGCGTCCCCGTCCATGTAGATCTGCATCCCTGTGATCGCGCGCTCGAGGCGGTCCATGCGCTCGAGCACGGCGGCGACGTCACTGCCGGCGCCAGCAGATGCGGCCGCTTGCAGCGTAGCCGCCTGCGCATACAGTCCCTGCATATCCACGCCGACGACGTACTGCGGCTGCAGCGACTCGCCGATCTGGCGATTGATGTCGCCGATCGTAGATGCCCAGCCGTCGCCGATGCCGGCCGCCATATTTTGTCCGATATCCGCAAAGACGCGCGATGGGCTGTGGATGCCGAGCAGCTTTTTGATCCAGCTGACAAGCCCTGTAAAGAGATTGGACACATCCGACTTAAGCCGCTGCCACTGCTCCGTTATGCCTTGCCGGATGCCGTCGACGATGGACTTGCCGATGTTCCAGTAGGATTTTACGCAGGCCAAAAAGCCGCGGACGATCGTCTCTACGAGACGCGGCACAGCCGCGATGATGTGCCCGGCGTTGGACACAAGCCCGGACGCCAGCGCGATGACGATCTCGATGCCCACGCCGATGATCTCCGGCAGCATCGCGTAAAAAGACTCGACCAGATTTGTGATGATGCCCGGTACGGCGTCGATCAGCTGCGGGATCGCCGTGATAAGCCCGCGGGCGAGTGCCAGCATCAGCTGCATCGCAGCCTGGATCAGCAGCGTGATCGACTCCGGGGACGTGATCGTGTCCACGATGCCTAGCAGCGCGGACATCGCTGCTGTGATGATGCCCGGCAGCTGATCCGCGATGCCGAGCAGCAGCGCGCCCACCAGCTCGATCGCCGTGCCCGTCAGATCCGGAAGCGCCGAAAGCAGCCCCATCACCAGCGCCGCGATAAAGGTCAGCGCGACGGACATCATGCGCGGCGCTTGCGCCGTGAGCTGCCCAGACAGGGACACGACAAGGTCTCCGACCGCCGCCGCGACCTCGTCGCCGCCGCCAGTCAGCATTTTTGTGACGCCGTCCATAATC
>OJKQ01000510.1_pt1 | contig 24810 bp, 20 predicted proteins | sample 1596641 | NCBI WGS metagenome assembly OJKQ01 (sample SAMEA4350167, study PRJEB24818) | metagenome | biome: human; feature: gut; material: faeces | place: Denmark | collected 2013-09 | reverse complement strand
GAATATCTGGCTAACAATGTAGCGTCCAGCCCCTTACCATAAAAGGAAGTAAAGAGAGGTCAAGAATTATGATTACTACCCGAACTGCCAGGCAGTGTGGACAAGCAGACTACGGATGGTTGCAGGCCCGGTATACTTTTTCCTTTGGACACTACTTCGACCCGAAATTGTTAGGCTATGCCTCCCTGCGCGTGCTTAACCAGGAAGTGCTGGCCCCAGGTGCCGCCTTTCAGCCGCGAACCTATCCCAAAGTCGATATTTTAAATGTGATTCTGGATGGAGAAGCTGAGTATCGCGACAGCGAAGGCAATCATGTTCAGACCAGCACTGGTGAGGTGTTGCTGCTCTCTACCCAGCCGGGTGTCAGCTATAGCGAACACAATCTCAGCAAAGACAAACCGTTAACGCGAATGCAGCTTTGGCTGGATGCCTGCCCACAACGAGAGAATCCGCTGATTCAAAAACTGGCGCTTAATATGAGCAAGCAGCAATTAATCGCCTCGCCAGAAGGTGGGATGGGAAGCCTGCAATTGCGCCAGCAAGTGTGGCTGCACCATATCGTGCTCGACAAAGGCGAAAGTGCGAATTTCCAGTTGCATGGGCCACGCGCGTATTTGCAATCGATTCACGGGAAATTTCATGCGCTTACGCATCATGAAGAGAAAGCGGCGCTAACCTGCGGTGATGGGGCGTTTATTCGTGACGAGGCTAACATTACGCTGGTTGCCGATTCCCCACTGCGCGCTTTGCTGATAGATTTGCCTGTCTAGTTGTTTTTACAGGGAGATGATGATGAGTAAAAAATCGGCCAAAAAGCGTCAGCCAGTGAAGCCCGTGGTGGCGAAAGAACCTGCTCGCACCGCCAATAATTTTGGTTATGAAGAGATGTTGAGCGAGCTGGAAGCCATCGTCGCGGATGCTGAAACGCGTTTAGCCGAGGATGAAGCTACCGCGTAAAGACAGGTGCCGGATGTGGCGTAAACGCCTTATCCGGCCTACAAAACACAACAACATCAACAAATTGTGCAATTCGTAGGCCGGATAAGATGCGCCAGCATCGCATCCGGCACGATACCCAAAACCGGGCGTTTATCTGGCCTTGCTCGCCATAATCTCGATAATCTGCCGATCCGTTTGCTGCATCGAATGGCTTGCTAACGCACACAGGTTGGCAATCGACTGCTCAACATCATGCGCCACAATCCCTTCATTACCGGTTACGGCGGTATCATCCAGCGCCATTAACACCGCTTTCCACGCAGCCGAAGCACTGGTCGAAACCTTCATCGCGCAGCTGTTCGATGCACCATCGCAAATCATGCCACTGACATCGCCGATCATACTGCTGATCGCCATCGAGATGGTTTCATAACGCCCATCCACCAGCCATGCCATCCCGGCAGCGGCCCCCATTGCTGCGGTCGTTGCGGCACACAGCGCAGACAAACGCGGTAACTGGTTATGGATGTAAATCGCGCTCAAATGCGAAAGCATCAGCGCACGCGCCAGCCGTTCATCATCCGCTCCGAAGTGTTCAGCTACCACCACCACGGGCATTGTTGCGGTGATCCCCTGGTTACCCGAGCCGGAGTTACTCATTGCCGGAAGCGTAGCGCCGCCCATACGCGCATCGGATGCCGCGCTGGTACGAATCACAATGGATGAAGAGAGATCTTTCGCCAGCAAGCCGCGCGCGCACTGTTTTTCCAGCGTCGCACCAATATGCAGCCCCCAGTTACCGCTCAAACCTTCCTGCGATAACGCACAATTTAACTTCGCAGAATCGAGAATAAAGCGGATCGCCGCAAACGGGACTTCATTAACGAACTTCAGGATCTCAGCCAGCGTCGTTCTGGAAAGCACCGTCAGCGGCGACTCTTGCTCGCCCTCTGTCACACACGCCTGCTGGGTAAACACCACACCATTGTGCGTCTCAACATGCACAATGTTGGTATGCCCGCCGACGATGGTGACACACGCCCACTTCTCACCGTTCCAGACTTTGGCGCGTGAGAAGAGGATTTCATCGCAAGGTTCCTGGATCTTAACTGAGACTTTCCCCGCCGCCAGCAGTGCTTTGGCATCGGAAATTGCCTGCGCAGTTGCGTCTTTCAGCACTTCCAGCCCGGCGTTAGCATTTCCACCTAACGCTCCCAGCGCCGCCGCAATTGGCAGCCCCACCATTCCTGTACCAGGAACGGTGACACCCAGACCGTTCTTCATCAGATTTGGCGAAACCCAGGCTTCTACACGTTCAACCGGACCTTCCAGTTCTGCCGCAGCAACCGCCGCCGCCAGCGCCAGTGAAATCGGTTCAGTACATCCCAGCGCCGGTTTTACTTCCTCCTGAACGGCGAGGATGTAACGCTGCCATAACGGATTTAAAGTCGAATCAAACATATTAAAAACCTTAAAATTTCAGGTAAATCAAGAAAATGCCAGGAACGGAGAAACACAAAGCAACAAACCAGTGACGATAATCAGGTACAGAGACATCCCTTTGTATTTGTGCAATGCCGGTACTTTGTAAACCAGCCACGCCGGGATCAGGCACCCTACCATGCCGAAAATCGGGCTACAGATAGAGGTGAAGCTCAACACCGGTGCGTTCAGTACGATGGCGCTCCAGGCCAGCAAAATGGCGAAAATCATGATGCCGCGCTGAACGAGATTTTCGTTAATCTTCTCGGCAGGTATCTTGCGACGCAGGATGTTCATTACGATCCCTTGCGTTGCTTCGCGAAAGCCTAAATAGACGCCAAAGAATGCAGTCATTACAGCAAAGATATTGAGAATGACGCTGACCACTTTCACCCACGCTGCGCCGTCACCGCTAATAAACTGTGCGGCAATCGCCAGCGCGGAAATATTCTGCTCGTAGGCTTTTACCGCTTCGTCATGTCCCATCGCCAGCGTGAATGACACGGCGTAGAAAAAGACGGTGACAAACAAAATGCCAAACGCGATATTCATTGCCCGCAATGCTTTATGCCGCGCCACTTCAATTGATTTTTCCCGCGAACGATAAGAGATCACCATCGGGCTTAACGTCTGGATAAACAGAATCGACGTCAGGGTAAACGGCAGCGTAATAATGGCGTTTTTCACCAGCAGCCCCAGCGGCGGTAGCGAACCGACGTTATACAGATGCCACATTCCCACCATCGACACGCCCAGCGCCGCGACCACCAGCAGCTTGGTCAGCACCATGCCGGTCGAAATTTTGAATAACAATTTCTCGCCGCGTGAGGAGATCGCCACCAGAATGCAAATCAGTACCAGACCATAAAAGGGACTGTCTGACAGCAACCCTTCCGTCACGCCGAAGGTATGCAGGTAGGAAGCACTATCGTTGGTGATGGCGGTGGAATAGACGAACATCCAAATCACCAGCATTACGAAATAGAGTGCACCTAACAGGATGCCCCAGTTTTTACCTAAATAACCGCTGATGACGCTCGGGTAATCTTTACACTCCGGTGATTCTGCCAGCGTATTAATAAACAACCGCTGAAACAGATACATTGCCGGGTAACCAATCACCGATGAGAGCAAAAATACCCACAATCCCATCAAACCGACCTGCACCGGGAGAAAAACAATCCCCGCGCCAATCGCCATCCCGATACTCATAATCACCCAGCCGGTGTCAGTACTGTCGAATTTGATCGCTTCTCGCCACTCGCTCTCACTCATTCCAGCACGACCCGCCGGGGTCGAAGCGTCTGCAATGACGCCTTTATTCGATGCAATTTCCATAATTTCTCGCTCAATATTTTGTAGGGCTTATTATTTTTTTCCGAGCCGCATCAAGGCGATATGCGGTCTACGTTTTTGCAGGCGAGTTATTAGAATAAAGAAATGATACGCGTGAGATCAGAGAAAATCTTCACAATCAAGACTTTTAAATAGCAATTGTGGGTAATAATTTTCTATTAAATTGAGTTAATAGAAATAATTATTCTCTATTTGCGGCAGATCACAATAAAAAAGGGTGCACATTTTGTGCACCCAAGGATGATAGCTGACAGCAATGTCAGCCGCAGACCACTTTAATAGCCAGTCCTCCGCGTGATGTTTCGCGGTATTTATCGTTCATATCTTTGCCGGTTTCATACATCGTCTCGATCACTTTATCGAGTGAAACACGCGGTGCCGAGGTGCGGCGCATTGCCATCCGCGCGGCGTTTACTGCTTTCACGGCATTAATGGCATTACGTTCAATGCACGGGATTTGTACCTGTCCGGCAACCGGATCGCAGGTCAGCCCAAGGTTATGCTCCATCGCGATTTCCGCCGCATTGCATACCTGCGCCGGACTGCCGCCCAGTAGTTCAGTTAACCCTGCCGCCGCCATTGAACAGGCCACGCCAATCTCCCCCTGACAGCCGACTTCCGCGCCAGAGATGGAGGCGTTCATTTTATACAGCGCGCCAATAGCCCCGGCTGCAAGAAAATAGCGGGCAATTGACCGCTCATTTACCGGACGACGGAACTTATCGTAATAAGCCAGCACTGCCGGAATAATGCCGCACGCACCGTTAGTCGGTGCCGTTACCACGCGCCCGCCAGCTGCGTTTTCTTCACTAACCGCCAGCGCGTACATGTTGATCCAGTCGATGACATTCATCGGATCGTTAGAGATGTTATCGCTGGAAACCAGTTGACGACGCAGCGCTACGGCACGGCGCGGCACATTGAGCGGACCAGGCAGCACGCCTTCAGTATTCATTCCACGTTCAATACCGTCATGCATCACTTGCCAGATACGGGCAAACCCTGCGTCAATTTCCGCTTTACTGCGCAGCGCCAGCTCGTTGTGCATCATCAGGCCAGATATAGACAGGCCGTTGTAATCACACATTTTCAGCAGTTCACCTGCTGAGTGGAAATCGTAAGGTACGGGTGTTTCGACATCGTGCGACAGGCCGAAGTGTTCTTCTTCGACAATAAACCCGCCGCCGACAGAGTAATAGGTTTTGCTTAATAGCGCTTCCTGTCCCTTCCAGGCAGTGATCCGCATTCCGTTCTCATGGCGAGGCAACATTTCGGGATGGAAGATAATGTTCTTTGCTACAGGAAAATCAACAATATGCGCACCAGATGCCACTGGCAGCCGCCCGCTGCGCGTTACTAACTCTATAAATGCAGGGATCTCATCAATGACAACATCCTGCGGACTGTTTCCTGCCAGTCCCATGATGATGGCGACATCCGTGGCATGGCCTTTGCCCGTCAGTGACAACGACCCGTACAGATCGACCACAATATGGCTCGTCGCGGTTAATAAGCCGCTACTTTCCAGCCGATCAATAAAACTTTTTCCGGCATTCATTGGCCCCACGGTATGCGAACTGGAGGGACCAATCCCAATTTTGAAAATATCGAATGCACTAATCATATCCACACCCTCGGATTGCCGTTCAGTGAAGTGGAGCGGAACGACCTTGCGACCGTCCCGCTCACGAGGCTTTACGCACTACGTACTGCGATGGCTTCAATTTCCAGCTTCACATCTTTCGGCAAACGCGCTACCTGCACACAGCTCCGGGTCGGGTAGGTCGCCTGATGCTCATCGAAGAACTGCTTATAGACTTCATTGATGGTGGCAAAATCATTCAGATCGGTGATGAACACGGTCATCTTGATGATATCGCCCACGCTCAGCCCGGCAGCAACCACGATCGCTTTGACGTTTTCGAGGCTTAAACGCGCCTGATCTTGCACATCAGCCGGGATCTCACCGGTCTGTGGGCAAACCGGAATTTGCCCGGAGGTGAAGACCATGCTGCCTAAATCAACGCCTTGAACATAAGGGCCGATTGCGCCTGGGGCACGTTGCGTTTCGATAATCTTTTTCATACATCCTCCGGCGTCAGAGCGCCTGGGTAAAGGTACGTGAAATAACATCCTGCTGCTGTTCACGGGTCAGTGCGTTGAAGCGCACGGCGTAGCCAGAGACACGGATTGTCAGGTTAGGATATTTTTCCGGGTGCTCGATGGCATCCAGCAGCATTTCCCTATTCATTACGTTGACGTTGAGGTGTTGACCGCCTTCGACATCCGCTTCGTGGTGGAAATACCCATCCAGCAGGCCGACAAGGTTGGTTTTACGTACTGGATCTTCTTTGCCCAGCGCCGCCGGGACAATTGAGAAGGTGTACGAGATCCCGTCTTTGGCGTAGGTGAACGGCAGTTTCGCCACCGACGTCAGCGAGGCTACCGCACCTTTGCGGTCACGACCGTGCATCGGGTTAGCGCCCGGTGCGAACGGTGTACCCGCGCGACGACCGTCTGGCGTGTTACCGGTTTTCTGGCCGTACACCACGTTAGAAGTGATAGTCAGAATCGACTGGGTAGGGACGGCGTTGCGATAGGTTGGCAGCGCTTTAATTTTCTTCATAAAGCGTTCAACCAGATCGCAGGCAATACTGTCTACGCGCTCGTCGTTGTTGCCATACTGCGGATATTCACCGTCGATTTCGAAATCCACCGCCAGGCCGTTTTCGTCACGGATTGGTTTCACGCGGGCATATTTGATAGCGGACAGGGAGTCTGTTGCCACCGACAGGCCCGCGATGCCGCACGCCATGGTGCGATAGACATCACGATCGTGCAGCGCCATCAGCGAAGCTTCGTAGCTGTACTTGTCGTGCATGTAGTGAATGATATTCAGCGCGCTGATGTACTGCACCGCCAGCCAGTCCATGAAGTGATCGAGACTGTCCATCACTTTGTCGTAATCCAGCACGTCGTCCATCAGCGGTGCCGTTTTCGGACCGACCTGAATCTTCAGCTTCTCATCCACCCCGCCGTTAATTGCGTACAGCAGCGTTTTCGCCAGGTTAGCGCGTGCACCAAAGAACTGCATTTGCTTACCAATCACCATTGGGCTGACGCAGCAGGCAATCGCGTAATCGTCGCTGTTGAAGTCAGTACGCATCAGATCGTCGTTTTCATACTGCAAGGAAGAGGTGACGATTGACACCTGCGCGGCATATTTTTTGAAGGCAATCGGTAATTCTTCCGACCAAAGAATGGTCAGGTTAGGTTCCGGTGCAGGCCCCATAGTGTGCAGGGTGTGCAAATAGCGGAAGGAGTTTTTGGTCACCAGTGTACGACCGTCCAGCCCCATCCCGCCGATCACTTCCGTCGCCCAGATTGGGTCGCCGGAGAACAGCGAATCAAATTCCGGTGTACGCAGGAAGCGTACCATACGGATCTTCATGATGAAGTGATCGATCAGTTCCTGTGCCTGCTGCTCATTGAGGACGCCAGCTTTAAAGTCGCGCTCAATGTAGATATCGAGGAACGATGCCGTGCGCCCCAGCGACATCGCGCCGCCATTTTGCGATTTCACTGCCGCCAGATAAGCGAAGTAGAGCCACTGCACCGCTTCCTGTGCATTCTGCGCCGGGCGAGAGATATCAAAGCCATATTTCGCCGCCATTTCCTGAATCTGCAACAGCGCATGACGATGCTCTGCCAGCTCCTCACGCAGACGGATGGTGGCTTCCAGATCCTCGCCTTTTTCCAGACGGGACTGGAGATCGGCAAATTGCAGTTCGCGTTCACGCACCAGATAACTGATGCCATATAGCGCCACGCGGCGATAGTCACCGATAATGCGCCCACGACCATAGCCATCTGGTAAACCGGTCAGCACGCCAGATTTACGGCAGCGCAGCATATCCGGTGAGTAAACATCAAATACGCCCTGGTTATGGGTTTTACGCAGATCGGTAAACAGATATTCAAATTCACTGTCCATTTCACGACCATAGGCGTGGAATGAACTTTTAATCATATTAATGCCACCGAACGGATGCAGCGCACGCTTTAATGGCGCATCCGTTTGCAGGCCCACTATTTTTTCCAGCGGCTGGTTAATATATCCCGCATCATGAGCGGTAATGGTGGTAGCAATATTAGTATCGAAATCAACCGGCGCGTGGGTTGCGTTTTCGATACGAATGCCTTCCATCACTTTTTCCCACAATTCCGTGGTGGCTGGCGTCGCTTCGGCGAGGAAAGATTCATCGCCTTCATACGGTGTATAGTTATGTTGAATAAAATCGCGGACATTAATTTCGTTTTTCCAGTCCGTACCTTTAAAGCCAAGCCATGCGTCGGCGTACAGCTTATCGCTGGTATCAATATCTACCTTCATGAAAAATAATCTCTCTACAATACTTCAACTAAATTATGCAAATTCTGCGGGCGCGTTAACTTTGCCTAAATGAATGGCATCCAAAGCAATCATTTTTTCTTCGTTAGTCGGAATAACGGCGCAAATGACACGCGCATTTTCACTGGAAACAATTCGCTCTCCACAGGAGTTAGAGCGATTATTCATTTCTGTATCAATCTCTACGCCTAATACAGCCAAATGTTCCATGACCAGACGACGAATTAAACTTGAATTCTCTCCTATTCCGCCGGTGAATATAATTCCATCCAGGCGACGTAATGAAGCTGCGTGTCCGGCAATATGACGGGCAATTCGGTGAACAAAGGTTTTAATTGCCAGTTGCGCGCGTTCGTGACCTTCATGCCAGGCTTTTTCCAGAACACGTAAATCCGAAGAAAGACCGGAAATACCTAATAATCCCGACTCTTTATTCACTACGCGTTCCAGGTCACCCAGGCTCTGGTTGGTTTGGCTGGCGACCCAGGACATCGCACCAAAGTCGACATCGCCACTGCGGGTACCCATCATCAAGCCTTCCAGCGGCGTCATTCCCATTGAGGTATCAACACTCTGACCGTTGCGAACCGCGCAGATTGACGCGCCATTGCCAAGATGCGCCACAACCAGGCCGGAGTCATCTTCTGCCAGATTCAGCAGAGAATGCGCGCGCTGGGAAACATAGCGGTGCGACGTGCCGTGGAAACCATAACGGCGTACACCTAACTCTTCATAATATTTCCACGGCAGGCCGTATAAATAAGCTTCCGGAGCCATCGTCTGGTGGAAACTGGTATCAAATACCGCCACCTGAGTTACGCCCGGGAATAATTGCTGCGCCGATTCAATACCACTTAAATTGGCGTAATTATGCAGGGGTGCCAGTGGAGAAACGCGACGGATATTATCAATGACTTCATCGGTAATAATGGCGGACTCGGTAAAAATACTGCCGCCGTGAGCGATGCGGTGGCCAATTAAGGCCACATTGTCATTTAAATTCCGTTTTTCCAGTTCAAATGCAATTGCCTTCAATGCACCTTCGTAGCTGTGGTGAGCCAGCGGTGCTGGCTCTCCCCCATTTACGGATAAGAATGCATTTTCCGAGTTAATACCGTCGGCAATACCTGACATTAATACTTCACAGTCGCTGGCATTGAGTACGGAAAACTTAATCGAAGACGAACCACAGTTAATAACCAAAACAACCGGAAATTCATTCATCTCTTTTCTCATCCTGAGTTACGGATTAAAACAGTTTGTATACGATGTTCAGGATGGTCAGCAGACCAATCACGGTAACAAACACGTTATCCAGACGACCACGGTATTTCGCCAGAGACGGCGCTTTACGGATGGCATACATCGGCAACAGGCACAGCAGTGATGCGATAATCGGTGCGCCCATGGCTTCAATCAGGTCGAGGATGTTCGGGTTGGCGTAGGCAACAACCCAAGTGGAGCCCATAATGAAAATCATGCTGATAGTATTCAGTTTACCCAGCGACACTTTGGTTTTGTCACCTTTATAACCGAACTTCAGAATCAAACCATTCAGCCCTTCCAGCGTCCCCAGATAGTGACCGAAGAAAGATTTGAAGATAGCCACGAGTGCGATGATGGAAGCCGCATATTCCAGTGTAATCGCGAACGTTGTTTTGGTACCGGTCATGGACGCAAAGTGGTTAGCCAGATAAGAAAGCACTGGAATATTCTGCGCTTTCGCTTCAGCCATATTCGCCGGAGACAGCGTAAACAGGCAGCTAAAGGCAAAGAACATCACCACTGCAACCATCAGCATGCTGGCACGAGAAATGATTTGGGAACATTTACGTTCGGTGAAGTCGCGACCGAAGTCTTTCTCATACTCTTCACGTTTAGAAACCACGAAGGAAGAGACGATTGGCGAGAAGTTAAAGGAGAAAACCATGATGGAAATCCCCAGCCAGACAGTGATCAGGATACCGTCATGACCAGTTAACGACAGCGAACCGAGGTCAACCTGGTCGATAACTGCAGAGTTCCAGTAAGGGATCAGCGACAGAGAAATCAGCACCAGGCTGGCGATAAACGGCCATACCAGGTAGCTCATCACTTTAACCATCAGATCCTTACCAAACCAGATGACGAAAGCCATCAGCAGCAACAGGAACAGCGCCACAAAGCCGCGATTCAGCGGTGCAAAGCCGAGCTGGTTTTCCCAGAACGTCATAAAGGTATTGGTAATAGTAACGCCATAAATCCACAGCAGTGGGCAAATCGCGAAGAAGTACAGGAACGTGATAACCACGCCGCCAGTTTTACCAAAATGCTCTTCCACCGTTTCCGTAATGTTGCCGGAAGGGTTAGAGCCAGAAAGACACAGACGCGCCAGCGCCCGGTGGCAATAAAACGCGATGGGGTATGCCAATACCAACATCAGAAGAATCGGGATCAGTCCGCCAAAACCTGCGCGGATAGGGAAGAACAGCACCCCGGCGCCGATTGCCGTACCAAACAAGCCTAACGTCCATGTGGTATCTGATTTACGCCAGGACGATTGTTTTGTCTGGCTGGATACAATGCTATCTGAAGTACTCATATCCTATCCTCAACGAATTAATTAAGCGTCAACGAAACCGGTGATTTGAGAGACGCGAGAAAGATCGATATTGCCGCCGGAAATAATACTGACGGTTTTTCTGTTTTGAATATATTGGTCTAATTTACCGCTTAATAATGCAGCACATGCCAGAGCGCCTGCGCCTTCGGTGACGACTTTATTGCGCTGAATTAAGGCAATCATACTGTTTCTGATTTCGTCTTCGCTGACCAGCACGATGTCATCGACTAATTCACGAACGATTTCGTAAGTTAAATTACCCGGGCGGGAGACATCACAACCATCCGCCAGGGTGCCGGTAGTTCGGTGCGTGGTTATTTCTCCGGAGTGGAAAGAAGCCGCCATGCCGTGAACGTTTTCAGACTGTACGCCAATAACACGAATGGTCGGGTTAATAGATTTAATTGCCACCGCAATACCAGCAATTAAACCGCCACCACCAATTGGCACAATCACGTTATCGACATCATAGAGATCTTCCATAATTTCCAGACCAATCGTTCCCTGGCCAGCAATCACTTTCGGATCATCATAAGGTGGGATAAAAATACGGCCTTCCATTTCGACAATTTCGCTCACTTTAGCGATAGTGTCGTTGAAGTTATCACCATGCAGAACGACTTCTGCGGAGTAGTCGCACGTTGCCGCTACTTTGGATTTTGGCGCACCTTTTGGCATCACCACTTTACCGTCGATGCCCAGCATCGCGCAGGAGAGGGAAACCCCTTGCGCATGGTTGCCCGCAGAACAGGCCACCACGCCTTTGCGTTTTTCCGCATCGGTCAGTGAACTTAATTTATTAAATGCGCCACGAATTTTAAATGAACCCGTACGCTGCATATTTTCAAACTTCAGGAATATTTCACCTTTGCAACGTTCACTAAAATAGTTGGAGCGAGGCATGCCTGTTTTATAAATTCGCCCAGCCAGTCGTTGTTTCGCTTCAATAATGTCATCAATAGCAACCGGCAGATCGTATGTAATATGCATTATAAAACCTCTTCGCCTGAATTAAATATGTAGGTAACCGTAACCGACACCTGCAAGACAGACAGGTGGATTATTTATGTTTAAATAAAAACAAATAACTAACCAACTTCTATTAATTGCCTTCGTCTACACCCATTATAAGATGAATACTCTTTGGCTAATTCCACCAAAACCGATGCTGCTTTTTTAATACGATAATTTTTCGACCATACCGCGGCATATTGTGCCACAGGTAATGTTTCTTCAACCGGAATAGTAATAAATTGATTTGAACCAAAAGGTGATGTCATATCACAAGGAATTACAGTTAAGAAATCAGCATTGAGAACAAGATTATAAATTGTCACGACTGAGTCGGTTTTAACGATGTTTTCAATACTGATGCCATTTCTTTGTAACGTAGTAAGTAGCTCGCTGTAGTACCCCATATTGGTTTGTGGCAACACCCACTGTTCGTTCTTCAACGACTCCAGCGTGGTGGTGCCGGTGCATGTTCGGGACTTACTGGCTACCAGCACAAACTCGGACTCGAACAGCGGCTCAACATGTAAATCCTGAAGCTTCATTTCTGCACTTAACGTACCAATCGCAAAATCCAGTCGACCGTCGCGGATTGCCGGTAAGAACGAAGACAGTTGCGCTTCATACATAGAAACCTGCGCTTTCGGGAACACCTCTTTGAACTTGTTGATCATCCCTGACATAAAAGTAAAACCAATCAATGAAGGAAAACCAAATGAGACTTCCACCACCGCCTCAGCAGACATACCGCTTATCTCATTAACCATATTTTTCATTTCACGGGTAATGGATTCGGAACGAGAGAGTAACAATTGACCGGCAGGTGTTAATGTTACACCGGTATTTTTCCGCACCACTAATTCCACACCAAAATAATCTTCAATATCGTTAATGATTTTACTGACGGCCGGTTGAGTTAACCCTAATTCTTTTGCAGCCGAGCCGATAGAACCACTTCTAATGACTTCCTGAAAGACTACCAGGTGCTGCGTTTTCGGAAGAAGAATAGTGCTCATAACGACCTACGTTAATTACCTCATTGACGGCATGAAGTGTATCAAAATGAAATGAACAGGATATGTGCGACCACTCACAAATTAACTTTCAATACTTTCCAGGGTATCGTTATTTAAATTAAATATCTTTATATATCAATAAGTTAAAATATAAAAATCAGCATAAACCCTGATTTTTGTCAAAAAAAATGACGGGGATAACCATATTTTATGGCGATAACATCATTCGTTATGTGGTTAATACAAAAAAGGGGCTGAGGCCATATTTCAAGCAATTACCGGATAATTACCAGGCAAAATTTGAGTTAAATTTAATGAGCAAGTTCTCAAATTTTATTATAAATAAACCATTTTCAGCGATAAATAATGCGGCACGTCACATTTTTTCACGCTATTTGTTGGAGAACAAACATTTATTTTATCAATATTTTAAAATTTCGAATACATGTATTGATCATCTCGAACAATTGATTAACGTCAACTTTTTCTCTTCTAACAGGACGTCATTTTGTGAATGCAATCGTTTTCCATAAATTCCTCTCCCCTCATAGGTGACGAATAGCATTTTGTGTTGAGGATCACAAAACGAATAATTGCTGGTCGCCGCGATAAGGTCAGCCAAAGACAACAAGGGGAATTTTCACAGAGCTTTTGATCGGCGTAGGCCACAGAATGTTGCTTCGTTTACTGTAATGCCGGGTAAATGAGCGTTTTTTGATAGTGCGAAAGAACCCTGCGAGGAAAATAAGCATCTATTATTGTTTGTCATGATGACAAGGCAGGCATCAATGAAAGGCTTCCCAATTGCACATATTTTTCACCCTTCAATCCCGCCAATGCACGCAGTGGTTAACAATCACAACAGAAATATTGATTATTGGACGGTAAAAAGAAAGTTTGCAGAAATTGTCTCCACCAATGACGTTAATAAAATATACAGTATAAGTAATGAACTGCGGAGAGTATTATCTGCAATTACTGCATTGAATTTCTATCAAGGCGATGTTCCTTCTGTCATGATTCGAATCCAACCGGAAAATATGAGTCCATTCATCATAGATATTTCTACAGGAGAACATGACGATTATATCATACAAACATTAGATGTAGGCACTTTTGCACCTTTTGGCGAACAATGTACTTGCTCAGCCGTCAATAAAAAAGAGCTGGAGTGTATTAAGGAGACGATTTCTAAGTATTGTGCAAAATTCACCCGAAAAGAAGCCATCTTACCCCCCCCTACGTATTTTAATAAAACATCCATTCCTTCAGATTGTTGGCAAATTCTCTTTTTTTCACCCGATCATTTTAATAATGATTTTTATTGATTATTTATAAAGGATAAAATAATGTCCCCTGTTTCATCAATTGGTAATGATATTAGTAGTGATTTAGCCCGTCGAAAAATGAATGACCTTCCTGAAAGCCCCATAGGAAATAACCTCGAAGCACTAGCACCAGGCATAGAAAAACTAAAACAGACCTCTATTGAAATGGTCACTTTACTTAACGCGTTACAACCAGGTGGGAAATGCATTATCACTGGTGATTTTCAAAAAGAATTAGCGTACTTACAAAATGTAATTCTTTATAATGATTCGTCTCTTCGTATGGATTTTTTTGGTTATAACGCCCGAATTATTCAACGATCAGACAATACCTGTGAACTTACAATTAATGAACCGTTAAAAAACCAGGAAATATCCACAGGCAATATCAATGTTAATTGCCCATTGAAAGACATTTACAATGAAATCAGGAGGTTGAACGTAATCTTTAGTTGTGGGACTGGAGGTATAGTTGATCTATCCTCTCTGGACTTACGGAATGTCGATTTAGAACTTTATGATTTTACAGATAAACATATGGCCAATACAATTTTAAATCCTTTTAAATTGGATGACACAGATTTTACTAATGCCAACATGTTTCAGGTAAATTTCGTTAGTTCAAAACAAAACGCCACAATCTCATGGGATTATTTACTAAAAATAACGCCTGTTATAACAAGCATTAACGATATGTATTCTGAAGAAAAAATTAAGCTTGTCGAAAGTTGTTTAAATGCGCTTGGAGATATTACCGAAGAACAATTAAAAATCATGAGACTTGCAATTATAGAATCTATACCAAGAGCAACTCTAACAGATCAATTAGAAAATGAATTAACAAAAGAAATATATAAAAGCTCATCGAAAATTAACAATTACTTGAACAGAATTAAATTACCAGAGATGAAAGGATTCTCATCAGAAAAAATAGATTATTACATCGATATAATCATTAAAGATTATGAAAGCGTCAAAGAAAATGCTTATCTAATCGTTCCAAAAATTAATTACAATACAGATTTAAACATAGAGGATTCTAGCTCAGAGGAATTCCTTTCAGATAATACACTAGAGAAAGACGAAAATTCTCATGACAATTGCTTTGAGGTCGTAAAATATAACACATATGAAGCTTATAACTCAGAGAAGCAATATTTTACCAGAGAGGACTATACGTATGATTACGACCTTTTAAATGCAATATAGACTTAATAATTTCTTACAAAGTCTATTATTAATACCGTAGATATTTATTCATCTTACACTATGCTCCAAAAAGCAAAAACCCGCCGAAGCGGGTTTTTACGTAAAACAGGTGAAACTGACCGATAAGCCGGGTTCTGTCGTGGACAGTCATTCATCTAGGCCAGCAATCGCTCACTGGCTCAAGCAGCCTACCCGGGTTCAGTACGGGCCGTACCTTATGAACCCCTATTTGGCCTTGCTCCGGGTGGAGTTTACCGTGCCACGGACTGTTACCAGCCGCGCGGTGCGCTCTTACCGCACCCTTTCACCCTTACCTGATCCCGCTTGCGCGGGCCATCGGCGGTTTGCTCTCTGTTGCACTGGTCGTGGGTTTCCCCCCCAGGCGTTACCTGGCACCCTGCCCTATGGAGCCCGGACTTTCCTCCCCTCCGCCCGTCTCCCCCGAAGAGGACGACGACGAAGCGGCGACTGTCTGGTCAGCTTCGGCGCGCAGTATAGAGTGTTTGCACGCCCTTGTCACCCCGCGTTGCGCATTCCAATCGCCAGTGTCGCGGCGATATTACGTGAAGCACGGTAAATATTGTCATAAGCCCCGCGGAATGCTTCGTCCAACGTACCAATACTGGTCAATACGCTGAAGACCGCATCAATGCCATGCTGATGTACAACGCCAACATCATTGGTCAGGCTACCCGCAATGCCAATCACCGGTTTATGGTACTTTTTCGCCACGTTTGCGACGCCAATCGGAACCTTGCCGTGTATACTCTGGCTGTCAATACGCCCTTCACCGGTGATCACCAGCGTACAATCGTGAATATGTTCCTCCAGATTCAGCGCCGTAGTGACGATTTCAATACCGCTTTTCAGTTCCGCACCAAGAAACGCCATTAGCGCCGCGCCCATACCACCCGCAGCTCCTGCGCCGGGGACATCTTTCACATCAACATGCAGCGCTTTTTTAATGACATCGGCATAGTGAGAGAGGTTATTGTCCAGCTCAACAATCATCGCTTCACTGGCTCCCTTTTGTGGGCCAAAGATGCGCGATGCGCCGTTATCACCCACCAGCGGATTGGTGACATCACAAGCGACGCGAATGACGCAATCTTTTAAGCGCGGATCGAGGCCGGAAATATCAATATCATTCAGAGTATTAAGACTACCGCCGCCAAAACCAATTTCATTGCCGTTGGCGTCGCATAATTTCGCCCCCAGCGCCTGTACCATGCCTGCACCGCCATCATTTGTAGCGCTACCGCCAATGCCGATAATAATGTTTGTCGCGCCGCTCTCCAGCGCCTGCAGAATTAACTCGCCTGTGCCGCGTGAAGTGGTCACGAGTGGATCACGTTTTTCCGCAGGTACCAGCTCCAGCCCACTGGCCGCCGCCATTTCAATAAACGCGGTTTTGCCATCGCCGGAGATCCCCCAACTGGCATTCACCTTCTCGCCCAGCGGCCCTGTAACCCAGGCGTGACGTTCGGAACCCTGGGTGGCTGCAATCATCGCTTCCACCGTTCCTTCGCCACCGTCGGCAACAGGAACAGAAACGTACTGTGCATCAGGAAAAATTTCCCGAAATCCTTTTTCTATCGCCTGCGCAACCTCGCTGGCAGATAAACTTTCTTTATAAGAGTCTGGGGCGATTACGATTTTCATACCTATGCCTGTTACCACATGACGCCGGAGGGCGTTTCTCTTATTCGGCCTGGATTCCAGGCCCGGATTCCAGGCCCGGATTGCAATACGCCATCCGGGCACGACGTCATTAACGAGTAACTTCGACTTTCGCCAGTTTTTCGTAGTAGCACGCCAGGGCGCTATGATCTGCCGTTCCTAAACCATCTGCTCGCAGTGCCTGCATCATCTCCATAACCGCAGCTGTGAGCGGCAGTTGCGCGCCGACGCCGTGGGAAGTATCCAGCGCATTTGCCAGATCCTTAATATGCAGATCAATACGGAAGCCCGGCTTGAAGTTGCGGTCCATCACCATCGGCGCTTTGGCATCCAGCACGGTACTGCCCGCCAGTCCACCGCGAATTGCCTGATACACCAAATCCGGGTTAACGCCCGCTTTGGTTGCCAGCGTTAACGCTTCTGACATCGCGGCAATATTCAGCGCCACAATGACCTGATTCGCCAGTTTGGTAACGTTACCTGCACCAATTTCCCCGGTATGCACCACGGAACCCGCCATTGCTTTCATCAAATCATAGTATTTGTCGAAAATAGCCTTGTCGCCGCCCACCATCACTGACAGTGTACCGTCGATAGCTTTCGGTTCACCGCCGCTCACCGGAGCATCCAGCATATCAATGCCTTTCGCTTTCAGCGCTTCGCTGATTTCACGGCTTGCCAGCGGTGCGATAGAACTCATATCGATCAATACCGTACCAGGCTTCGCGCCTTCAATAATGCCATTCTCACCCAGCGCCACCTCTTTCACATGAGGGGAGTTTGGCAGCATGGTTATGATGACGTCGCACTGTTCAGCGATCGCTTTAGCCGTAGAGGCTGTTTCTGCACCTGCAGCAATCACGTCAGCAATAGCTTCTGGGTTACGGTCAGCAACCACCAGCGAGTAACCTGCTTTCAGAAGGTTTTTACTCATTGGTTTACCCATAATCCCCAGGCCAATAAAACCAACTTTCATAGTCATATCAATCATCTCTCTTGTTGCGGTGGTGGTTATTTTTTAAAGGTATCAGCCAGTTTCTGAGTGGCAGAGCGGAAGACGCCGAGATCGCTGCCGACAGCCACAAACGTCGCACCCCATTCCAGATAACGACGCGCATCGGCTTCGACCGGTGCGAGGATACCGCTGGGTTTGCCGTGCGCACTGGCACGGTTAAAAATATGCTGAATTGCTTTTTGTACATCCGGGTGCGAGGCATTGCCGAGATGGCCGAATGCCGCAGCCAGATCGCTGGGGCCGACGAAGATACCGTCTACGCCTTCGGTAGCGGCAATGGCATCGACGTTATCTACGCCCTGCTGACTTTCTATCTGGACCAGAATGGTGATGTTCTTGTTCGACTGAGCGAAATAATCCGCCACGGTGCCAAACATATTGGCGCGGTGAGAAACGGAGACGCCGCGAATGCCTTCCGGTGGGTAACGGGTTGATGCCACCGCCTGCTCTGCTTCCTCTTTTGTTTCTACAAAAGGAATCAAGAAGTTATAGAAACCGATATCCAGAAGACGCTTTATAATTACCGGCTCGTTGGTCGGCACTCGCACTACTGGCGCGCTGGCGCTGCCTTTCAGGGCCATTAACTGCGGAATAAACGTGGAGATATCGTTTGGCGCATGTTCGCCATCCAGCACCAGCCAGTCAAACCCAGCCAAACCAAGAACTTCAGTGCTAATCGGGTTAGAGAGTGCTGACCAGCAACCAATTTGTACCTGTTTCGCAGCCAGTGCGGCTTTGAATTTATTCGGGAAAACATCGTTATTCATCGCTTATACCTTTGCTTATTTCTGCAATTCCATACGTTTAATGTCGCCAACTACGAAGAGGTAGCAGACCATCGCCATCAGCGCTGAACATCCCACGAAAACCAGTGCTGCATTGAAGGAGTGCAGTTCACTTACCAGGTAGCCAATCACCAGTGGAGTGACAATGGAGGCAACATTGCCAAAGACGTTAAAGACGCCGCCGCAGAGACCAACAATCTCTTTCGGCGCGGTGTCAGAAATCACTGGCCAGCCCAGCGCACCAAATCCTTTGCCAAAGAAAGCCAGCGCCATCAGCATGACCACCAGCGTGGTGTTGTTGGTGTAGTTACATAAGATGATGGTGGAAGCCAGCAACATTCCCAGCACAATCGGTAGCTTACGTGCCAGGGTCAGGGATAAACCGCGTTTGATCAGATAATCCGAGAAGACACCTCCCAGCACGCCGCCCGCAAAGCCACACAGTGCCGGAATCGAGGCGACCAGACCCACTTTCAGAATCGACATGCCTTTTTCCTGCACCAGATAAATTGGGAACCAGGTGAGGAAGAACCAGGTGATGGTGTTGATAAAATATTGTCCGAAAAATACGCCCAGCATCATGCGGTTAGAGAGCAATTGCTTGATGTAATGCAGTTTGGGACCGCTTGCTGCCGCACTGCCCGGCTTTTTGTGGTCCATATCGACCACCGCGCCATTTTCTGAGATAAACTTCAGCTCTTCCGCAGACATACGTGGGTGATCTGTCGGGTTATGAATCAACTTGATCCACAGCGCCGTCAGCACAAAACCAATCACCCCCATAACGGTGAAGACGTGCTCCCAGCCCCAGGCGAAAGTCAGCCAGCCAAGCAGCGGCGAAAAGAGCGCCAGCGAGAAATATTGCGCCGAGTTAAAGATGGCGGAGGCAGTACCACGTTCTTTTGTCGGAAACCAGGCGGCGACAATACGGGCGTTCGCCGGGAATGATGGCGCTTCCGAGAAGCCGAGCATAAAGCGCATAAAGAACATGGAGATCCCTGCCCAGGCCAGCGGGAACATATCAACAAAGCCTTGCAGGAAGGTGAACAGCGACCAGAAAAAGAGGCTGTAGGTGTAAACTTTTTTCGAGCCAAACTTATCAAGCAGCCAGCCGCCGGGAATTTGCATCAGCAGGTAGGCCCAGCCAAAAGCGGAGAAGATGTAACCCATCGAAACCGCACTTAACTGCAACTCTTTTGCCACTTCGGTACCAGCAATAGACAGCGTTGCACGATCGGCGTAGTTAACGGCGGTAACAATAAAAATAATCAGTAATATTAAATAGCGGGTATGCACGCCTTTCTTTTTTACGTCAACGGTGTCCAGAATCATTTTATTTACCTCGGGTACTTATGCTGATTTTTATTATTATGGGGAAGGTGTTATTTATGAGTTTTATTTATGCCGTTACGGCAATGAACTCGGGAATTAGTATAATCAGCGCGAGAATAATAATCATTGTGCAAATGCTAATTTAATTAATACTATTTAAATATTATTTTGAGCATATGCACATAAGGTTGCGCGCTAAAGCACAGATTTGCGCTTTACCTTGCCGGGCGGCACTGCAATCCCTGAAATGATTGACATTGATCACATTTCTGCGTTTAAACTCCTGACATTCTTATTTCACCCAATGAAGTCATTTATTTTTAAATGAGACCAGGTCCTCATTTTAATAACCCCTGGCTGGAGAATATTGCACAATGGCCAACATCGAAATCAGACAAGAAACGCCAACTGCGTTTTATATAAAAGTTCACGACACAGATAATGTGGCAATTATTGTTAATGATAATGGCCTGAAAGCAGGAACGCGTTTTCCGGATGGGCTGGAATTAATTGAACATATTCCCCAGGGGCATAAAGTCGCATTGCTGGACATTCCAGCTAATGGTGAAATTATTCGTTATGGCGAAGTGATTGGTTACGCCGTGCGCGCAATCCCACGCGGAAGCTGGATCGACGAATCAATGGTTGTACTACCGGAAGCGCCGCCGTTACACACGCTGCCACTGGCAACCAAAGTCCCGGAACCCTTACCGCCGCTGGAAGGATACACCTTTGAGGGCTATCGCAATGCCGATGGCAGCGTGGGCACTAAAAACCTGCTCGGCATCACCACCAGCGTCCACTGTGTAGCAGGCGTGGTGGACTATGTAGTAAAAATCATTGAACGCGATCTGCTACCGAAATACCCGAACGTCGATGGCGTGGTGGGGCTGAATCATTTGTACGGCTGTGGCGTGGCGATTAACGCACCGGCGGCAGTTGTGCCTATTCGTACCATCCACAATATTTCGCTGAACCCTAACTTTGGCGGCGAAGTAATGGTGATTGGTCTGGGTTGTGAAAAGTTGCAGCCTGAGCGCCTGCTGACTGGAACGGATGATGTGCAAGCTATTCCAGTAGAAAGCGCCAGCATTGTCAGTTTGCAGGATGAAAAGCATGTCGGCTTTCAGTCCATGGTCGAGGATATTTTGCAGGTCGCCGAACGCCATTTGCACAAACTGAATCGACGGCAGCGAGAAACCTGTCCGGCTTCAGAACTGGTTGTTGGCATGCAGTGCGGTGGCAGCGATGCGTTTTCTGGCGTAACGGCAAACCCGGCGGTTGGGTATGCGTCTGATCTACTGGTGCGCTGCGGCGCAACGGTGATGTTTTCAGAAGTCACGGAAGTGCGTGACGCGATCCATCTGCTGACACCACGCGCAGTGAACGAAGAGGTCGGCAAACGGCTGCTGGAGGAGATGGAGTGGTACGATAACTATCTCAATATGGGAAAAACCGACCGCAGCGCCAACCCTTCGCCGGGCAACAAGAAAGGCGGTCTGGCAAATGTGGTGGAGAAAGCGCTCGGCTCCATTGCTAAATCGGGTAAAAGTGCAATTGTTGAAGTGCTGTCGCCCGGCCAACGCCCGACTAAACGCGGATTAATTTACGCCGCGACGCCAGCCAGCGATTTTGTCTGTGGCACGCAACAGGTGGCTTCGGGTATCACCGTGCAAGTGTTTACGACCGGTCGCGGTACGCCGTACGGCCTGATGGCGGTACCCGTCATTAAAATGGCAACCCGCACCGAGCTGGCGAACCGCTGGTTTGATTTAATGGATATTAATGCGGGCACCATCGCTACCGGCGAAGAAACTATTGAAGAGGTGGGCTGGAAGTTGTTCCACTTTATTCTCGACGTCGCCAGCGGGAAGAAGAAAACCTTCTCAGATCAATGGGGACTGCATAACCAGCTGGCGGTGTTTAACCCAGCACCGGTGACCTGATTTCTTTTGGAACGTCCCTCGCAAAACATGGCCTTAGTGCCATGTTTTTATTGTTTAAAGTCCCCACGTCCATTAATAATGCATTTGCATTACCTTAGTTCAAGCTTATAATTTGAGCAGAAAACAGGCTGTAAAAGGACAGTGAATCATGCCCGCTAATGCTCGCTCTCACGCTGTACTGACCACTGAATCAAAGGTCACGATACGCGGACAAACAACTATCCCCGCGCCAGTGCGTGAGGCCTTAAAACTGAAGCCAGGCCTGGACAGCATTCATTACGAAATTCTGCCTGGTGGGCAAGTATTTATGTGCCGACTGGGAGATGAACAGGAGGATCATACTATGAATGCATTTTTGCGTTTTCTGGATGCAGATATCCAGAACAACCCGCAAATAACTCGTCCATTCAACATTCAACATTCAACATTCAACATTCAACATTCAACATTCAACATTCAACATTCAACATTCAACATTCAACATTCAACATTCAACATTCAACATTCAACATTCAACATTCAACATTCAACAAGGAAAGAAACTTGTCGCAGGCATGGACGTCAACATTGATGATGAGATTGGCGACGACGAATAATGGATTTTCCACAAAGGGTTAATGGTTGGGCGCTATATGCTCATCCCTGTTTTCAGGAAACCTACGACGCTTTAGTTGCCGAAGTCGAGACATTAAAGGGAAAAGATCCTGAAAATTATCAGAGAAAAGCCGCCACAAAGTTATTGGCGGTAGTCCATAAAGTGATTGAGGAGCATATCACGGTCAATCCATCATCACCGGCATTCCGTCATGGCAAGTCGTTAGGCTCTGGGAAAAATAAAGACTGGTCACGGGTAAAATTTGGTGCTGGTCGTTTTCGTCTCTTCTTTCGTTATAGTGAAAAAGAGAAAGTCATCATTCTGGGATGGATGAACGATGAAAACACTCTGCGCACCTACGGTAAAAAAACAGATGCCTATACCGTATTCAGCAAAATGTTAAAAAGAGGACATCCTCCTGCCGACTGGGAAACCCTCCCCCGAGAGACAGAAGAAACCCATTGATGGTGTTCACAATGCCCGCCGAACGCATTCGTGTTGACCAGCGGGCACCCTTTCTCACTCCCCGACCAGAATCACTTCAACCCCAGCCTTTCGCAGTCCTTCCAGACTATTCGCAGGAATGCCTTCATCAACAATGATCATGTCGATACGTTGAGTATCAATGATCTTATGTAAACTGGAACGGTTGAACTTACTGGAATCGGTGACCACGATGATCCGTTCCGCAACTTCGCACATCCGACGGTTTAAACGGGCTTCATCTTCATTATGCGTGCTGACGCCGCGCTCCAGATCGATCGCATCTACGCCAAGAAACAGCATATCGAAGTGGTAATTTTGCAGCGATTGTTCAGCCTGATCGCCGTAAAAAGATTGCGACTGACGGCGCAAATGCCCGCCGGTCATCAGCAGCTCAACGCCTTCCGCTTCCAGCAACGCATTAGCCACGTTCATACCGTTGGTCATCGCAATTACGTCAGTGTGCTTGCGCATCAGACGAGCAATCTCAAAAGTGGTGGTCCCGGAATCGAGGATTACCCGATGACCTGGCTGAATCAACTCAACGGCAGCTTTCGCAACGCTGCGTTTCATTGCGGTGTTCAGCGCGCTTTTATCTTCCACTGATGGCTCGACTGACGGCGTCGTGCTATCGCAGATCAACGCGCCGCCATAGGCACGCACAGCGATCCCCTGCTTTTCCAGAAACGCCAGATCGTTGCGGATCGTCACAGTAGATACACCATACAACGCCGATAGATCATTAACTTGCACACTTCCTTGCTGGCGCAGGCGTTGAATAATCTGCTCTCGTCGCTCACTGGTGCCTGTCACTCGCTTCTCGCCTGAAGCGTCGGTATTACTCATAGTAAGTCCTTTCGTAAAACTTTCGTTTCATTTCGTTTTGCCTATTAACGCCTTTCTATTAAGCAAATGCAAGCCCACCTTACCCATTGGCGCAAGCTACTCTCGTTTCAGTGGCTTTCATTATGTTTCTTTTGTGAATCAGATCAGAAAACTATTATCTTTCGTTTTATTTTTATCTCACCATGGCGCAGTATCAACTGAAACAAAACGAAAGATTAATATCGCAGTAATCTGAACTGGAGAGGAAAGTGAAACATCTGACAGAAATGGTGAGACAGCACAAAGAGGGCAAAACAAATGGGATTTATGCCGTTTGTTCCGCACATCCGCTGGTGCTGGAAGCTGCAATCCGCTACGCCAGTGCAAACCAAACGCCGTTACTGATTGAAGCAACCTCCAATCAGGTGGACCAGTTCGGCGGTTATACCGGAATGACGCCCGCCGATTTTCGCGGCTTTGTTTGTCAGCTCGCCGACTCGTTGAATTTCCCACAGGATGCGTTGATTCTGGGTGGCGATCATCTGGGGCCAAACCGCTGGCAAAACCTGCCTGCCGCTCAGGCAATGGCCAATGCCGATGATTTGATTAAAAGCTACGTGGCGGCAGGATTCAAAAAAATTCACCTTGATTGCAGCATGTCCTGTCAGGACGATCCGATTCCCTTAACTGATGACATCGTGGCCGAACGCGCCGCTCGTCTGGCGAAAGTGGCGGAAGAAACCTGCCGTGAACATTTTGGCGCGGCCGATCTGGAGTATGTCATTGGTACCGAAG
>OJKQ01000497.1_pt1 | contig 25389 bp, 18 predicted proteins | sample 1596641 | NCBI WGS metagenome assembly OJKQ01 (sample SAMEA4350167, study PRJEB24818) | metagenome | biome: human; feature: gut; material: faeces | place: Denmark | collected 2013-09 | reverse complement strand
GTGCAGTTCCATCCGGAATCCGTGATGACGCAGGACGGCTACCGTCTGCTGGCCAACTGGCTGAAGGTGTGCGGGCAGGATTCCGCGGTTGAGAAGTCGGCTGGACTGCAGCCTAAGGTGAGCGAGTAGTTTTCTTTTTTTGAGCTTGCTGAATTGCGATTTTTTGCGATGAATGAGTGATGGGTGATGGCTGCTGTTTGGCTCGCAGCGTTGCTTGCTTGCGGCGCCGCTTTGCTTCCCGCAGGTCCTGTTCACGACACACTCAAGGCCGTTCGGCCAAGCTTACGGTCGTGAACAGGACCTGCGGGAAGCAAAGCTCCTTTGGCTTTTTGTGCTGCCTTTGGCTGCTTTTGGTTTTTTGAGGGAAAGAAGGGGGGCGTCGAGCCGCTTCCTCCCCTGAATTATTAGTTGCCTTGCTGGTTGTTGGTGTTGCCGTTGTTGTTCGTGTCGGTGTTGTTCGTGTCGCTGGACGATTTCTTGGTGGTCAGCGTGATGGTCGATCCGCTGTCGGCCTGGCTGCCGCCATTCGGCGACATCGACACGACGGTCGCGTCATCATCCTGTGGCCCGTTGACACTTACCTGGAATCCGGCGGCCTCCAAAATGCTCTTTGCTTCGGCAAGTGTGGAGTTGGTAACAAACGGCACGCTCACCTGCTGCTTGCCGGTGGACACCCAAATGGTCACCGCGGTGCCCATTTCGACGGTGCTGCCGGAACCCGGATCGATGCGGGTGACTGCACCGGACTGCACCGAATCGGAATACTCGCTTTCGATGGTGATCTGCGTCAGACCAGCCTGCTTGAGCTGCGTGATGACCGAATCCTTGGCCTGGCCTACCAGACCATCCGGAATCTTGGTCATACCGGACGAAATATACAGCGTGATGATGGTGCCCTTGGTCTGCTTCGAATGCGCGGCCGGATTGGTGTTCACCACCTTGTCTTTCTCGATGGAGGCACTGTCCACGGTCATGACATTGCCGATCTTGAAGCCTGCCGCCTCAAGAATGCCCTTCGCTTCCTCCTGCGTCTTGCCGGACACGTCAGGCACGCTGACCGCCTGCGGGCCGGTGGAGAACCATACGGAGACGGTGGAGCCCTTCGCCACCTTCTTACCGCCCTTCGGGTTCTGCTTGGTGATGGTGCCCTTTGGCTGGCTGGATGTGGCATCGTCACGGGCGTCAAGCTTCAGACCAAGGGCCTTAAGCTGTTCTTCCACACGCGCCTGGGAAATGTTCGACGTGTCGGTGAAGTCCGGCACGGACACCAGATCCGCAGTGTTCTTATGCCCGTTCAACGCGAAGAAAATACCGATGACGGCCAGCAAAACAACGATGCTGCCGACCACGGAAGCGATGATGATCTGCTTCTTCTTACGCTCCTGCGCGGCCTTGGCACGCTGTTCCGCACGGGTCTTCGTTTCGACTCCGCCATTCGGATTCGGCACGGCCTCGAACTGGCCGGTGACCGGATTGAACGCCTGCGTCGGCGCATCCGTCGCCGGCGCCATGGGCACGGTGGCGGCATCCATTTCGGCCTGCTTGCGGGCCTTCATGTTGGTCAGGTCGGTCAACGGGTTGAACGCGGCAGCCATCGGCACACCGCCGTTCATGAACGTCAGCAGATCGTTCTTGAACTCGGAAGCGGTGGCGTAACGGTTCTGCCGATCCTTGGCCATCGCCTTCGCGCAGATCGAATCCCACATCTTCGGCAGGCCCGGCACGATCGTGCTTGGGGGAGTGGTGACTTCCGACACATGCTGGTAGGCGATCGCCACCGCCGAATCACCGGTGAACGGCGGCCGGCCGGTGAGCATTTCGTACAGCACGCAGCCGGCGGAATACAGGTCGGAACGCATGTCGACGCTTTCGCCGCGCGCCTGCTCCGGAGACAGGTATTGCGCGGTGCCGACGACGCCCTGCGACTGCGTCATCGTGGCCGCGGAATCGTCGATCGCGCGGGCGATGCCGAAGTCCATGACCTTGACCACGCCCTGCTCGGAAATCATGATGTTGCCGGGCTTGATGTCGCGGTGGATGATGCCCATGCGGTGCGAGTATTCGAGCGCGTTGAGCACGCCCATCATCACCTGCTCGGCGTCGCGCTGGCTCAGCGCGCCATTCACCTTGAGGATGTCACGCAGGGTCTGACCCTTGACGTACTCCATCACCAGATACGGCAGATGCTCGATTTCGCCGGTTTCCGTGGTGACGGTTTCCTCGCCCGAATCGTAGATGTTCACGATGTTCGGGTTGTTCATCTGCGCGACGGAATGGGCTTCACGGCGGAAACGCTCAAGGAAGATGCTGTCAGTGGCGAAATCGGCGCGCATGATCTTGACGGCGACAGTACGCCCCAGACGCGTGTCGGTCGCCACATGCACTTCGGCCATGCCGCCACGGCCGACGAGTTGGCCGAGCTGATAACGGCCCCCGGCCAGAGAGGTAGGCATGTTGATGTTCATCCCTGTTCCTTCCAATCATTGCTCACGGAGATATGGGGTTTGCTGACCACACGTCGGGGAAGCCTTCCTCCCGAAGAGACGACCATCGTGTCGGCCAGCTGCGTCTGCTGGTCGAGCAGACGGCGTTCGATGCGGGACAGGGTGCGTGACACCACCAGCGCGTCCTTCGGACGGTCCAGCGGGTCCTTGGCCAACATCGACATGACGAATTCACGCAACTGCACATCGACGGTGTCGGGCAGCGGCGGAACCGGATTATTGACATGTGCTGCGGCGATGTCGACCGGTGTGGCGCCCGTGAACGGACGGTGTCCGCACAGGCCCTCATAGGCGACGACGCCAAGCGAATAGATATCGGATTGCGGCGTGGCATGCTTGCCCTGCGCCTGCTCCGGGGAAATGTACTGCGCGGTGCCCACGACCATGCCGTCCTGCGTGATCTGCTCCTGATTGGTGGAGTAGGAGACGCCGAAGTCGGTGATCTTCACCTCGCCGGAATCGGACACCATGATGTTCGCCGGCTTCACGTCACGGTGAATCACGCCATGGGAATGCGCGACGAACAGGCCGCGTGCGGTCTGAATGAGGATCGGCAGCAGCTTGATCGGGTCCATCGGGCCGTTCTGCTCGTGGTACAGGTCTGCAAGCGACTTGCTCGGCACGTATTCCATGATGAGGAATCCGATGCCGTCATGCTCGTAATATTCGAACAGCGCAGCGATGTTCGGATGCGCAAGATTGGCGGAATTATGGGCTTCCGCGCGCAGACGAAGCAGTTTGGCCTCCTGGGTGACGCCCAAATCGCCACGTAGCGCCTTGATGGCCACCGGACGTCCAAGTTGGATGTCATAGCCTTTCCACACTTCACCCATACCACCTTGGGCCAGGCGGGAATCCAACCTGTAGCGTCGGTGGATGAGCTGTCCTTCAACCAGTTTCATTCTGCCAGCGCCTCCTGCATCATTGCTTTCATAATCGGTCCTGCCGCGAACGAGCCGTACAGGTCCACGTTATGCACCACGACCGCCACCGCGATCTTCGGATCGTCCGCCGGTGCGAATCCGATCACCCAGCCGTCGATGGACGTATTGCCGTTTCCAATCTGCGCGGTACCCGTCTTGACGGCCACCTGCACGCCGTTGATGGCCAGATTCGTGTTCTCCTTGGTGACCACGGCCTCCATCATCTGGGTGAGCTTGTTGGCCGTATCCGCACTGAACGCATGGGACATGACCGTGGGCTTGGTCTGCGAAATGACCGACAAGTCGGCGGAACGCACGCGGTCGACCAGCGTGGGCTGCATAAGCTTGCCATCATTGGCTATGGCGGCGGCCACCATAGCGTTCTGCAACGGTGTCACCACGGTGTCTCCCTGGCCGATAGACGCCAATGCGAGCTTGTCGTCGTTGATGTCGGTGGGGAACTTCGACGCGACCGACACCCACGGGGTTCCGGTGTAATCGGAACCGTCCACGGTGATCGGGCTGTCAAAACCAAGTTTCTTGGCCATGGACGAGACGGCGTTGTCGCCCAACGACACGCCCAACTGGGCGAACGCGGTGTTCGACGAATATGCCAGCGCGGCCTCCATGGAGATCTTGCCGTCAGCGCCGTCGGCCTGCGGTACGGCGTTGGTCAGTTGCGTGACGGTGCCGGGAAGCGTGTAGCTTGCTCCTGCCGGAATCTGCGTATCCGGCTGGTATTGGCCGGTTTCCAAAGCCGCGGCGGCCACCACCGTTTTGAACGTGGACCCCGGAGGATACAGCTGCGAAGTGGCTCGGTTGAGCATCGGATTGTTGGCGTCCTGGGACAGCACGCCGTAGTTGCTGTTCGCCTGGCTCATGTCATGGCTGGCCAGCTGGTTCGGGTCGTAGCTGGGCGTGCTGACCATGGCGAGGATACGGCCGGTTTTCGGCTCGATGGCCACTGCGGCGCCATCCGTGCTGCCGAGGCTGTTGTATGCGGCCTGCTGAATCTTCGGATCGATGGACGTTTCGATATTGGCGCCCTTGTTCTCCTGCCCGGTGAACAGCGACTTGAACCGCTGCCAGAGCAGCTGCTCCGACTGGCCCGACAGCAGCGAGCTGCGGGACGCTTCGACGCCGCTCCAGCCACGCTGGCTGATGGAGAAGAATCCGGTGACTGGCGCATACAGTTCGCCGGCGGAATAGGAACGCTGGTACGAGAACGAATCGTTGGAAGGATCGGATTTTGCGATGACCGATCCGTCCGCGGCGAGAATGGACCCGCGCGGTGCGCCGTATTCGTGGTACAGCGCGCGGACGTTACGTGCGTCGTTGGTGAGCTGGTTGGCTCGGATGGCCATGATGATGGTGGTGGACATGCCCAGAATGACGAACAAGGCCACCACGATGGTGAACAGCTGGCGGAGCGACTTATTCATGCGATGCTCCTTGCTGGTCGATTGTCGGCAGGACTCCGGTTATCGGAATCGTCGGATTGGATTGATCGGTCTGGCCGGCTTGGCTGGTGTGGCCGGCTTGGCTGGTTCGATTGGCGGGCACGGCATGACCTGCTTGCCCGGCTGCGCCCGCATGGCTTGCCCGCACGGCCGGGATGGCCGAAGCCTTCGCCGCACCCGAACGCGTATTGCCGGCGATTTCGGTACGACGGTTCCGCTCGCGTTCGCGCAACACCCTGACGGCTTCCTGCTGGAATGTGTCGCTGTCGATCTCGGATTCCGGCCTGTTCGCGGAATTGGAGATGACGATCAGCAGCGCGGCCAGCATGTAGTTTGCGATCAGCGACGAACCGCCGGCCGCCATGTAGGGAAGCGTCAGACCGGTCAGCGGAATGACCAGCGTGATACCGCCGACCACGGTGAACACCTGGAAGGCCATGGTGAACACCAAGCCGGACGCAAGCAGCTTGCCGAAGCCGTCCTTGATTTTCATCGCGGTGATCATGCCGGCTGCGATGATCAGCAGATACAGCATGAGAATGGCCATCAGGCCGGTCAATCCCAGCTCCTCGCCCAATGCCGCGTAAATGTAGTCGGAATTTGCGATCGGGGTGATCGACGGGTGGCCCTGACCGAGGCCGGTGCCCATCAGACCGCCGGAAGCCAAGCCGAAAATGCCGGTGACGAGCTGGTATGAGCCGCCGTATTCCTTGTTGTATTGAGCCGCGGAGAACGGGTGGAGCCAGGCGTCCACACGCGAGCCGACGTGGCTGAAGATGCTTGCCGCCGCCACCGCGCCGGCGGCGAAGGCGATGAATCCGATGACGATCCAGCTTTTACGCCCGGTGGCCACGTACAGCATGGACACGAACATGGCGAAGAACATCAGTGACGTGCCCAGATCATGCTGCAGGACCAGAACGCCCATGGAGACGATCCACACCACGATGATCGGTCCCATATCCTTGATGCGTGGCAGTTGGATGCCGAGAATCTTCTTTCCGCCGACGGCAAGCTGGTCGCGATGGTCGAACAGATACGAAGCGAAGAAGAACGCCAGGAACAGTTTGGCGAATTCGCTCGGCTGGAACGATCCCAAGCCGGGAATCTTCACCCAGATGCGTGCGCCGTACTGTTCGGAACCGACCACCGGCAGCATTGGCGACAGCAACAGCACGATGCCGATCACCATGCTGACGTACGAGAATCGCCGCAATACGCGGTAATCCCTCATGAACACCACCAGCAGGTTGGCAAACACCAGTGCGATCGCCAACCAAAGCAACTGTCGGAACGCCACTGTGGTTTTGGTGTCTTGGTCGAGGCGTGCGATCATCGTGATGCCGATGCCCGTCAATACCAGCACGCAGCACATGACCGATTGGTCGGCGTGCGGCTGGAATCGCAGCAGCAGACCCCAGGCGGTCAGGAACAGCGCGCCCACAAACGCGAGCATCCACACATAATTCTGCGGGAAGCCGTTCGTGGTGCGTTCAAACATCTGGAAGAACGCCACCGCGCACAGCAGCATGCTGAACAGCAGCATGCCAAGCTGTCTCAAGCGTGTTGCGATCATGACTTGTCACCGCCCGACTTGTTGGTCTGCGCGGCCTGATCGGCGGCCTTTTTCGCCGCTTCGTCCTTCGCCTTCTGCTTGGCTGCGGCCTTCTCCTGCTGCCTCGCCTCTTGCTTGCGCTTCGCATCGTTCAGCTTCTTTTTGATGATCCGACGGGTATGGCTTTTCGCTTCGCCGTATGTGTCGAAGGAGATGCCCTGGTCAAGCCGTTCGCGCCAGCTTGGCGGCAGATCGCTGGTCTTCATATTGGTGTCGGTGACGGCATGTGACAGTTTGACACCGAAGATGCTCGTCGGCACGCCTTGGAAAATCGCCACTTTGCCGTTGTTGTCGCCGATGTAGTACTTGGTTTGGCTCCAACGGTAGGTGCCCACGCCCACGCCGGCAACGCCAAGCAGCACCAGAATGATGATGAGTATGGTGATGATGCGGTTGCGGAATTTGCGCGACCGTTTCGTCTTACGTTCCTCGATATGTTCGTTGCGAATCGCCTTGGCGACTTCCGGATCGTTCGGATCGGCGGAAATACGCCCGTTGCGCTTCTGCACAATCGGAATTTCCCCGGTATCGGTATTGACACGGTCGCCATTGTCTTCGCGGACCGACGACGGCTGCGCGACGCGCTGTTCCGGCTGTTTCGGCTCCTCGTTGGGATCCTTGCCGCTGCGCAGGGCCGCGGCGCGCGCCGCCGGCGACTGTTTGCCTTCGCGCAGAGGCGGGGCGGAAGCGACCGGTTCGTTGACGATGTCCGCGATGGTTTCCAAGCTTGCGCTGGCCGCGCCGCCGATCAGCGGCGTCTGATGCGGCAGGTCGAACGCGTCCGCGTCGAGCGCGAGCGTCGCGTCGGCGATCACCGCGGTGACGTTGTCGGTGCTGCCCGCACGCAACGCCATCGATACGAGCCGCTGCGCGCACTCCTCTTGATCGGCGCAGGTGGACAGCACTTCTTCAAGCGTGGAATCCTCCAGCACGCCGCACAGGCCGTCGGAGCACAGCAGCCAACGGTCGCTCGGATGCGCTTTGCGGATGGCGATGTCAGGGCGCGAATCGATGTCGAAATCGCCCAGCACGCGCATCACCACATTGCGTTGCGGATGGTTGCGCGCCTCGGCCTCGCTGATACGGCCGGTGTCGATGAGATGCTGCACGTAGCTGTGGTCGCTGGTCATGCGGACCAGATGGCCGTCGTGCAGCAGATACGCGCGGGAATCGCCGATATGCGCCAATACCCAGCAGCCGGCGACCAGCGCCACGGACGTGACGGTGGTGCCCATGCCGGCAAGACGACGCTCACGCTTGGCTTTGCCGACGATCGCGTCGTGCGCGGCCATGACGGAAGTCGCCATCATATGGGAGACGACCTGCACGTCGCCGTCAACATTGTCCTGTTCGATATGCGCCAGCGACCGGATGGCGATGGTGGAGGCGGTGTCGCCGCCGGCATGCCCGCCCATGCCGTCGCAGATGGCGATGAGATGCTCGCCGGCGAACGCGGAATCCTGGTTGTTGGAACGCACGGTGCCCACGTCGGAGACGACGGTGGAATACATGAACAATTGTTGCGAAGCGGTGGAAGTCGGCAAAAACGTCACCTCAATTCGAAGGTGGTCGCACCGATGCGCACAGGCACGCGCGCGCCAAGAATCATCGGCGCGTTCAGACGCTGATGATTGACGACGGTGCCGTTGGTGGATCCCAGATCCTCGATGGCCCAACGGCCGGTGGCGGGATCGGTGTAGACGCGCGCATGGTGGGAGGAAACGAATTCATCATCCAGCACCACGGTGTTCGAAGCGGAACGGCCAAGTGTGATGGTGTTGCCGGCCAGAGGGACGGAACTGCCGGCAAGGGGGCCATCGATAATGACCAGCAGAGTTGGTTTGGCATTGGTTGCGGCGCTTGCCGAAGGGGCTGCGGCGGCTACGGGCGCAGGCGATTCGACGGCCTTGCGCGCGGCACGCTCCTTACGACGATGAGCCCGCGACTTGCGCGGGCTGAGCGTTTCGATATCCCTGTACAGCGAACGTACCGTACAGGCCACGAAGATCCAAAGCAGTACGAGAAACCCGTACTTGAGGATCGCAAACGTTAATTCAGTGAGCATAAAAGGCGGCTCTCCGGGTTGGGGCTGATTACTCCTGCTCCTGCGAGGAGGCCCAGTACAGGATGCGGGTTCGGCCGATGGTGATCGTGTTGCCGTCGAGCAGCGTTGCCGCCTCAACATGATGGCCTTCGACGTACATGCCGTTGGTGGAGTTCAGGTCGCGGGCGATGACGGTGTTGCCGTTGTCGGTGACGTCGATCTCCATGTGACGACGGGAGATGCCGGGGTCGTCGATGACGATGTCGCAATCAGAACCACGGCCGATGATGGTCTTTTCCTCGGTGAGCAGATACTGGTGCTCGCCGATCTCCAGCATCGGGCAATCCTCGGTCTGCGCGTCGGTCGTGACCGGCACGGTGTTGCCCTGCACGGATTCGCTGGAAAGCCGGTAATCGCCCTTGGAAAGTTCAAGATCCTCTTCGAAGATCACCACGACCGGGCCGACGAACGCGTAGTTCTGGCTCTTCGCATACTGGGTGAGGTTGTCGGCAAGTTCATTGGCGAGCGTTTCGGCGCCCCACTCGACGATGTTGTTGAAATCCGGAGTGCTGAGCTTGAAACGGTACTCGTTCGGGGCTACGGTGCGATCGCGCGTGACGGGCATGGCTTCTTTGTCGATCTCGCGTTCCAGAGCGCTGGAAAGGTCGACGGGCTTCAGGTCTTTAGACCCGAACTTCGCGAAAACCCCGTTGACGGCGCCTTCCACGCTCTTCTCAAATCGGTCGAGAACACTCATACTTGTCCCTTTCTGTCCTTGACTATCCTACGCTGTAGCCTGCCGAGCGCCAATTCGAAGGCTACTTGCTTGCAAAAATTTCATGTGAAGGGGGTTGCGTCCGGGGTATTGGCGGCGAGTGGTGCGTGATGGTCGGTAGATTGGAAGGTATGAATGATGCGATTGATGAGTTTCCTGGGCTGAAGGCCCGTACCTTGCGATTCACCTGCGGCGCGCCACGTTCCGCCCGCGCGATCGGCGACGGTTCGCGTGCGCTGTTCCTGCGTTCGGACGGTCCGGAGGACACCGTCACCTCCCTGTGGATGAGCGTGATCGGCAGCGATGGCGATACCGACGAGATTCTGCTTGCCGATCCGCGTACGCTGCTGGCTGACGCCGACGCCGAGGATGTGCCGGCTGAGGAAAAGGCGCGCCGCGAACGTGCGCGTGAAGGTGGTTCCGGTATCGTCGGCTATTCGGTCGATGCGGCCGGCAACCGCGTGGCGTTCACCATCAACGGCCAGCTGTTCCTGACGGATATCGCGGCCGGCGTGACGCGCGGCATCGCCATCGACGAACCGGAATTCAAGCCGGTGCTGAACCCGCGCATCAGCCCCGACGGACGACATATCATGTATACGACCGGCACGTATTTGGTGGACGTCGATCTTGCGGACGTGTCGGACACGACGGACGCAGCCGAAGACGCGGGCGATGCGGTGTCCATCGTCGCGTCCGTTCCGCAAGACGACGCTGACGACGTTGCCGATACGCAGGACGGCACGCAAGATGACGCGCAAAGCGACGCGGCCGAATCGCAAGCAGGCGAATGGAAAATCGGTCTCGCCGAATTCGCCGCAGGTGAGGAAATGGACCGTTACGACGGCTTCTGGTGGTCGCCTGATTCCAAGTATGTGCTCTTCGAAACCTTCGACGCATCCCACGAGCAGACCTGGTACATCGCCGACCCGGCCGATCCGACGAAACCCGCGCAGGCCCGCCGCTATCCGCAGGCGATGACGGCCAACGCCGACGTGCATCTGACGCTGCTGGAACTCGGCTACGATACGGACGGCTGCTACTACGGCGGCATCGCACACAACGTGGAATGGGACCGCGAATCGTACGAATACCTGGCCGCCGTCAGCTGGACCGAAGGCCACGAGCCGCTGCTACTTGTGCAGGACCGGCTTCAGCAGCACGACCAGGTGCTCGCCGTCCACGTGGGCGAGCCTATCGTGACCATGAGCGCGCCGGAAAACGGCTTCACCGACGAGGACGGCAGCGAAGTGGAGACCTTCTCCATCGCCATCCCCGAATACGCGCCCGGCGAAGAACCCGGCACCACGCGCGTGCTTGAGGAACATAGCAACGACTGCTGGCTCGACCTGATCGCCGGCACCCCCGCATACACGCCTGACGGCCGTCTCGTGTGCGCGATGAACGACATGGACGCCGACACGAACCGTCTGACCGTGGACGGCACGCCATTCACACCCAAGGGCCTGCAGGTGCGCGAAGTGCTCGACGTGACCGACAACGACGTGCTGTGCGTGGTGCAGCGCACGCCGGAACTGCTGCCGGCCGCCGATCTGCCGTTCCTGTGGCAGTCCAACGCGGACGATCACGACGCCCGCAGCTTCGACGTGGTCTCGATCCGTTACGACGGCGACTGGGAGCCGCTCACCTGCACGCCCGGCCAATGGACGATGTCCCGTTCCGGCGACGGTTGCGTGGTGACCGGGCGCGGCATGGACGACGCGCGGTCGCAGATGCAGCATTGCATGAACGTGCGCACGACGGAAGGCGACGTTGCGGACGGTGTTGCGGACGGCGCGGAAATGATGTCGATGGTGGTCTCGCCAATCGAAAACCACTCTGAAATCCCCGGTTTCACACCGAACGTGCGATTCACCCGACTCGGCGAACGTGGCCTGTACGCGGCTGTCATCCTGCCGTCGGCCGACAGCGCATACGCGCATGCCGACCAGTTGCCGGTCCTTATGAAGCCTTACGGCGGCCCCGGTTTCCAGCAGGTCGTGGAAAGCCAGTCGTTCTACTGGGACGCGCAGTGGTGGGCCGACCAAGGCTACATCGTGGTCACCGCCGACGGTCGCGGCACCACCGGCCGCGGACCGAAGTGGGATCGCGCGATCTACGAAAACATGAAAGCCGTGACGCTTGAGGACCAAGTCGACGCCGTGCATGCGCTGCCGGACGCGATCGCCTCGCTCGCCGCCGAAACCGGTGTCTCCATGCCGAAACCCGACCTGGACAAGGTGGCGATGATCGGCTGGTCGTACGGCGGCTTCCTATCCGCGCTCGCCGTGCTGGACGCGCCCGACGCATTCGCCGCGGCCTGCGCCGGCGCCCCGCCGACCGACTGGACGCTGTACGACACGCATTACACCGAGCGCTACCTGGGACTCGACCCGGCCACGTACGAACGTAACAGCATCGTCGCGGACGCGCCGAAACTCAGTCGCCCGCTTATGCTCATCCACGGTTTCGCCGACGACAATGTGACGATCGCCAATAGCCTGCGATTGAGCCAGGCGCTGATGGCGGCCGGCAGGAAGCACACGTTCCTGCCGCTCAACGGCATCACGCACATGACCAACGACGAGACGGTGGCGCGCAACCTGTTGCTGCTGCAACGCGACTTCCTCGCCGACGCGCTGGTCTGACGGTGTTCCGGCGGAACTGACGTTCCGATACAACCGAAGAAAAAAAGAACGCGTCCCCCTGCGATTCGACGGACTGCCAAGTATCCGTCGGGCACAGGGAGACGCGTAACCCTTCTCAATAGGGAAGATAGGATGGCGTGAACACCCCTGCAAGTAAGGGTGTACCACATCTGTGTAGCACCTTTTGTAGTACCCTTTCGTTTCTCGCGACCGTCGGAGCCAGTCACGATTCGGGGTGTCCGGCAAGGGGTGGCAGGGTTTCGGGCACCGGAATCGGCAGATAGGCGAACAGCGTCCATTCGCCGTCGCGCAGCGTTGTCTCGAGTTTGCCGCCATGCGATTCGAGCTGTTTGCTGAAATACGCGAGGCCGTGGCCTCCCGGCTGCGTGCGATCCGTTTCGGTGGTCCTCGCCTGGTTGATCTGCGTGATTTCGACGGCGTTCGGCTTGAGTATCACCGACAGGTCGGCTTTGCTGCCGGACTGGGCATGACGCGCGATGTTGGCGTAGGTCTCGCGAAGCAGATCATTGGCGATTCCGGCCAGGCTCGGGGAGGCGCTTGGCGCACCGCCCGCCACATGGAGGATCGAGGTGATGTCGAAGCCGAGCGCGCGTAGACGCCGGTCGCCGTCGGCCATCGTGGCTTTGAGCAGGTCGGAGAAGGCCTTGCCGTCCGCATCCTCCTCAAGGACGGTGACGTCCATATCCAGTTCGTCGATGACGCGATGCACGTTGGTCAGGGCGGACAGGATGTAATCGTTGACCTGCGTCCATTTGTCGAGCTCATCGCGTCTTTCGTCCGCGTTCTTGCCGTCGTCACCATCCGTCGAGGCGCTGCCATCGCCATCGTCTCCGCCGGACAATGCATCGATGCGACGTTGCGCGACGAAAGCCGCGGCGGACAGATCTCCCGTCACGGCGTCGTGTATGGCTTCCGCGATGTGGTTGCGGCTTTCCATCTCCCGTAATCGCGTCTTCGCCTGCTCCGCCTCCGCGCGGCTGGCGGTCATGGTCGCGTTCCATCGCAAACCGCATCCGAGCATCAGTACCAGGCTGACCATGGCGATGATGGCCACGGGATTGCTGTTGCTCGTGCCGAGGACCAGTTGACGGAACAGCTGGTCGCCTATGGAATAAGCGAGCAGCAGCAGCGCCACAAGGTTGTTGGTTTCGTAGGCGAGCATGCCGAACGTGTAGAGGATTCCCGGCAGCGAATTGACGTCGGCTCCGGGTATGAGCCAAGGTCCCGACTGGCTCATGATCAGAAACAGCAGCGACATCGATTTCGGAAAGAACGGTGACAGCAGCAGCACCGCGATTTCGATGATGGTCCAGACGATCGCCGCGGGATTGTCGGTCGGGGCGAGCAGCAGGCAGAACAGGATCCACCATACGGTGATGACCACGATGGTTATGCGGATCGGATGCCAGAGTTTCGGATGGTCGGCACGCATATGGTTGTGCCAGGAGCGGAAGGCGCTTACGGGTCTGGGTTTTGTGGGTTCAGCGTGCATGCGATCTCACCCACAATGCCACTGCCTGGCGTGCCGTCTTGCAGTTCAGCTTCTTGAGAATGCCCTGCATATGCTTGCGCACGGTGCTTTCGGAGATGTCCAGTTGTTCGGCGATCTCCCTGTCCAGCATGCCGTCGGCGCACAGGGAGATGATTTGCTCCTCGCGCACGGTGAGCCGCGGTGAGGTCTCCTCCTCGCGTCTGATGCGCACGTTGGCCAGGGCGGGAGGTTCGAATCCCTCCATAACGTTGCCTCCACAGAGCCGCTCGATGGCCTTCGCCAGCTGATCGGAATCCTCCTTGCCGATCAGTCCCTGCGCTCCGGCTTCCATCAGCCTGCTACGGTAGCTGTTGATGGAGAAGCTGGTGATGCCCAGAATCGGCAAATGCCTGTCCATGAGACGGATCCGATGGCAGATGGCCGGCCCCTGCAAGCCCTCCATGGACATGTCCAATACAAGCAGGTTGAGATTGTCGTCGTTCCTCTGGCAACGTTCGATCGCTTCGTCGCCGGAAGTGGCCGTCCACACCACGTAGGCCGTGGGGACCTTCGCTTCGATGAGAAGGCTCAGCGATTCCAACGCGCGCGGATCGTTGTCGACCAGCGCTACACGGTGGATTTTTGGTATGGGAGCTGCGGATTTCGTGGGATTCATCGCATGGCTCACTTTCCACACAGCCAGTAAAGCGGCGGCGGGCAGTCGATGATGGCGGATGCGGTTCCTCTCGCCGCGTCGGCGAAGATGGCAGCCTTCCCGTTGGAAGGGGTCATCGTTCCGGCTGGCTGCATGGTGCAGAGCATGACGAATGCCACACACAATGACATGATTTTCATACCGACATTGTACGGGGGAGCGCGTCCACGAGTGAGGAGGCGCGTTCGATCCGTGGAGCCGAAGCGTGGGGCTCTGAAGGCTGTTCATGTGGGATTCGTATGATGAAAGCATGACTCTTAGGCTGCTCGACGAGGCGAATTACGACGCCGAAATGGAAAGCAAGGTGCTGCCCGCGCTGGACGCCTGCATGACGGAAGGATGGATGGATCCAGCCACCGTTGACTGGAACGGCGACGCGCTGCCCAAACTGGACGAACCCGGCCGGTTGCACTATTGCTGTTACGACGCGGCCAAATTCGATGCGCTGCGTGAGGACGGCGCTTCGGGCGTGTTCCGCGGTGCGATCGTCATTTCGCACGGATTCACCGAATTCGCGCGAAAATACAGCGAGATGGCATGGTATTTCCTGCTGGCCGGCTATTCCGTATGCATCCTCGAGCATCGCGGGCACGGTCATTCCGTGCATGACGTGGACAATCCCAGCCTGGTGTGGATCGACGATTGGCGCCGGTATGTGTCCGATTTCGCAGCCTTCGCCGACACTGTGGGCCGCGAATACGCGTGCGGCGAGCCACTGAACCTGTACTGTCATTCGATGGGCGGCGGCATCGGCGCGGCCGTGATGGAACACTATCCGAGCCTGTTCGACAAGGCCGTGCTGTCCGCACCCATGATCGCCCCCGTCGTCGGTATGCCGACATGGATCGCACGCATCGCTACAGGCGCGTTGTGCGGCTTGGGATTCGGCAAAGCGCGCGTATTCGGTCACACCGATTTTTCCCCCGAACTCGATCTCGACGAGCATAAGGGCGCGTCCGAGGCGCGCGTTCGCTGGTTCCACAAGCAGCGCGTCGACGACGTGGCATGCCAGACCAACGCGGCCACCTTCGAATGGGCGCATCAGGCGATGGCATTGTCTCGAGCCGTACTCAAACCGGACATGTGCGGTGCGATCGAAACTCCGACGCTGCTGTTCCAAGCGGGCCGTGACGTCTGGGTCCTGAACGGTCCGCAGGACGATTTCGTGGAACGCGTGCGCGAAGGCGGCGGATCAATCGAAAAAATACGGTACGGCAAGTCGTTGCACGAGATCTTCTCCATGCCGAACACGGTGGTCGGACCGTATGTGAACAAGATTCTCGACTTCCTCAGCGCGCCCGCGGACAGTCTGTGAGCGGCTGCCACTGCAAGACACATGCGGCGTGTACGGTGTGCGATGAGCGAACAGTGAAGGGGAAGGAGCCGCAGTGGCGGAAAAAACGTTCGAACGCACGCCGAAAGACCTGATTATCGGCATTGCGATGACCCTGTGCGGCGGCGTGCTGTGGGGCGTCAACGCCACCGTCTCCAAAATCCTCATGGGCACGTACCACGCCTCGCCGCTGTGGATCGCATGCGTGCGCGAACTGGCAGCCGGCGTGCTTTTCCTCACCTGCTCGGCCATCATGACGCCGAAACTGCTTACCGGCGCGCTACGCGATCGCAAATCATATCCGCGGCTGCTGGCCACCGCCATCATATGCGTGCTGCTGGTGCAGGTCGCCTACCTCGAATCGATCAACTGGACCAACTCTGGCACCGCGACCGTGCTGCAAAGCCTGAACCTGCTGTTCGTCTTGGGGGTCGTATGCCTGCGCGGGCGGCGACTGCCCGGCGTACGGGAAGGCATCGGCGTGGCGCTCGCCTTCGCGGGAACCGTGCTGATTGCGACCGGCGGCGACTTCACCACGCTGAAACTGCCGTTGGTCGGCCTGATTTGGGGCGCTATCAACGCGGCGTCCACGGCGGCCATGGTGTTTCTTCCGGTCAAGCTCATCGAACGTTGGGGCAACTTCACCGTCAACGGCATCGCATTTCTGATTTCCGGGCTTGTGCTGCTGCCGTTCGTGCGGCCGTGGGCTACGGCGCCGCAGTTGGATTGGCTGGGTGTGGGGCTGATGGCGTTCACCGTGATCGGCGGCACATTCGGCGCGTTCTGGCTGTACATGGCCGGCGTGGTGCGCGTCGGTTCGATGCGTGCCACCATGCTCGGCACCAGCGAACCGGTGATGGCCACGATTTCCGCGGTGGCATGGACGGACGCGGTGTTCGAACCGACCGATTTGGTTGGATTCGTGATGATTCTCATCATGGTGTTTTTGGTGCGTTAAGTGCCGTGACGGGCGTTGCTTTTCGGGCGGCGGCGTGCGGACAAACAAAAAAGCCGGACATCCACTTACGGGCGTCCGGCTTCGCTTTGCTTAGCGATTACCGTGACTTACGACGTGCGAATATGACGTACGGCAGCTGGAAAATCAGCCTTCAATCGCAATCTGATGCTTGGTCTCAACCTGCTGCTGCGCTTCGGGCTTCGGCATTTCCAGGCACAGGGTGCCGTCCTTGTAGCTGGCGTGAATGTCGGAATCCTTCACGTCCTCGCCAACGTAGAAGCTACGAGAGCAAGAGCCGGCGTAGCGTTCGCGACGCAGCCAGCGGCCGTTGTCGTCCTTGTCCTCGTGCGAGCTGTTGCGATGCGCGGAAACGGTCAGATAGCCGTTCTGCAGGTCCAGCGAAATGTCGTCCTTCTTGAAGCCAGGCATGTCGATGTCGACCATGTAGCCCTTGTCGGTCTCACGCACATCGGTGCTCATCATGCCTGCGGACATGTTCGGATCGCATGCGGCTGCGCGGTCCATGTTGCGCCAACCCTCGAAGAACGGATCGTCGAACAGATCGGAGAACATCGTGTCATTCATCAAAGCCGGAAACATTGCCATAATCGGTACTCCTTAAGCAAATGCGCGTTCTGTGCGCGGAGTAATGCGGCTTGGCAGCCGGCCGTGCGATTATCGCTGCGGCGTCACCATCCAGCGAGACCGGCGACCGGGTTCGTTGCCGCATCCGGAACCCTCCCGGGCTCCTGACCTTGACCTTTCACTTCACCCAACTCTTCCGTGTCCTGCTCATTCCGCGATTATGCTCACAGTGAAATACCGGGAAATGCTTGCGATTGCGTGCGCGGAAAAGTCGTACGGCGAATTTCGTTTTTCTTCAGAATCGGACGCATGGGATTGGTCTGCAATGCGTTACGTATCTGTTTTTCCAACCGGTCACGTGAAGTGTGGTTTTGGGTGGCTATGTGTTCGATTCTGCCGAATTGGTTATTCGGATTGTGTTTTCTGGAGAATCGGACATTTGTGGTGCTGGTTTTGGGTTTGGATGTCCGTTTGTCTGTTTCTGCTGAGATAGCTGGGCTTTCGGCGCATTTTTAGTACTTTTTTTGTCACATTTCATACGTTTTGGATAAAGCAAAAGGGCTGGAATCGTTGGATTCCAGCCCTTTTCGACCCGTGCGAGCGGGGGGAGTTGAACCCCCACGAGCATACACTCACTGCCACCTGAAGACAGCGCGTATACCATTCCGCCACGCTCGCAGACGATCAGCTAATTTACACCTTTACTGTCTGTGGCACAAATCGGCGTGGCGCACCGCCGTATTCGCAAAGCGAATGCACAAAGCGGTGCGACGCGAGGAGGGAGGAGGCCCTGTGGACCTCCAGACGATGGAGCCATCCTTTGTTCAAAAAGCCGCGTTTGCGTAGCAAATGCTCAAGCCCCGCGACTTCCATCCAGCTCCTCTGGCTCAGCCCTTCGAACCGTTCTCGTAGAACTTGGCGAGTGTCTCGTCGCGGAATTCGTTGAAATAGCCGCCGTCGATCGATGCTCGGATATCGTCGAGCAGCTTCACGAAGAAGTGCTCGTTGTGGATCGTCGCCAGCGTGAAACCGTTGAATTCGCGGGCGCGCAGCGCGTGGTCCACGTATGCGCGCGAATAGTGCGTGCAGGTGTAGCAGTCGCAGTCCTCCTCAAGCGGACCGAAATCGTGCTTGAACTGTGCGCGCTTGATGTTGTAGCGGCCGTGGCGCGTGAAGATCGCACCATTGCGGCCGCAACGCGCGGGGGCCACGCAGTCGAAGGTGTCGCCGCCGTTCTCCACGCAGGCGAAGATGTCGTCCACCGCGGCGATGCCGAGCACATGGCGCGGACGGCTTTCCGGCATCGCGTCACAGATCCAGGCGCAGGTGTCGCCGATGATGCGCTTCTCGATCGCGCCGCCGATGCCGACGCCGTCGAAATCGAGCGAAGCGATCTGTTCGGCGGCATGCCTGCGCAGATCCTCGTAATTCGCGCCCTGCACTACGCCGTAGAGCGCCTGATACGGCTTGCCGAGACGTTCCTCGGTAAGCCGCTTGTGCTCGGCCACGCAACGTTGCGCCCAGCGGTAGGTGCGTTCCACGGAACGTTCCTGGTAGCCGCGGGTGTTCATCAGCGTGGTCAGCTCGTCGAAAGCGAACATGATGTCGGCGCCGATCTTGTGCTGGATGCCCATGGAGATTTCGGCGGAGAACCGGTGCAGCGAGCCGTTGAGCGGCGACTTGAACGTCACACCGTCCTCGTCCACGAACGCGAGCCGCTCCTTGCCTTCCGCGATCACGTCGTCCGATTTCATGCCGGTGACGTCCATGGCGAGCGTCTTCTTGAAGCCCGCGCCGAGTGACAGCACCTGGAATCCGCCGGAATCGGTGAACGTCGGACCGTTCCAGTTCATGAATTTGGCGAGTCCGCCGGCTTCGTCGAGCACCTGTTCTCCGGGTCGTTCATACAGGTGGAACGCGTTGGACAGCAGGCATTGCGCGCCAAGATCCTTCATGGTTTCGGGCAGCACGGCCTTCATCGCGGCCTGCGTGGCCACCGGCACGAACGCCGGGGTGTGGATGTCGCCGTGGGGGGTGTGGATGATGCCGGTGCGTCCGTATCGCGCGCCGCCGCGGCCCTTGCCATCGGCCGCATCTGACAGGCGGGTTTTCTGCTCGAAGTAGAACGCGTCGCGGCGGCCGGGCTTGCCGGGTTCCGCGCCGCGGGGATGCTCAATAAGGTTTTCGGTCGATGCCGCGCTGGTCGTGTTGCCTGCTGCGTCGTGCGTTGCGCGGGCTGCCGCGTTGGCCGCTGAGGTCTCGTGCGCCACCGCGCCGGTCTGTGGTTCGTTCAAGCTTGTCATGCTCTCAACTGTATGCGATAGCGCCGATTGCCGCGGTGGCGCCATCGGCGGTCGACGGTGGCATCGTATGGAGCAAACTGCCAAGCGATTCGATTGCTACTTTCAACAAACATTCAGGAAACTTCCAGAGCAGGTATCTTTACTCTTAGATAGCAGTTCGAGCGGCACGATTGCTGATCATGTTGAATGCCGCGAGACGAATAAGGAGCAACAATGGCTGAAGATAATAGCGATCAGAACATCGCCCAGCCGCAGGATGGCACGCAGCAGACCGCGCCGCAGACGCCGAGCGAGAACGTCGCCGACGAAGCACAGACTTCCGTTACCGAACCGATTGCAGTGCCGAACGCGGGCGAGCAGCCCACCACCGCCCTTCCTACCGTGGACGCGGCGGATGGCACGGCAGGCAATACCGCTGACGATACGCCGGATTATGCTTCCGCTGCCGGTGAACGCACGGTGATCAACAACGCGACGCAGGATGCGCCGACCGAACAGTACCGTCCGGCGCCCGAATACGGCGCGTACGGTCCGGTGCCGACGCCGCCGGCTGGCGATGCCAGCGGCCAGACCGCCCAGCAACCGCAGTACGGCGCGCAGCAGCAGGGCCAGCCGCAGGACAACCGTTCGTCGTTCTTCGGCGCTTTCGGCAACCCGTATACGACCGGCAATCAGCGGAACAATGGCAATCCGTTCGGCAATCCGTTTGGCGGCTCGTCCGCGCAGAACGGCGCGCAGCAGAACAATCAGCAGCAGCCGCAGTACGGCGCGAACATGCCCCCTGCGGGACCGGGCAACCGCAATCCGTTCGGCGCTCCGGGGCAGGGCTTCCCGAACCAGCCGAACCAGACGCCGGTCGTCACCAAGCAGAAGTCCGGCATGACCAGCCATGTGGTCACCGCCGTTGTGGCCGCACTGGTGTCCGGCGCGCTGTGCCTCGGCGTCGGCTTCACCGCGATCACCAACGGTTGGGTGCATGTGCCGACCTCCAGCTCGCTGTCCGACGTCAAGTCCAACACATCCGGTTCCGGTTCCGCCAAGGCGAAGTCCGGTCAGGCGGTCGATTGGAGCGCGGTGGCCAAGGAAGTGTCCGATTCCGTGGTGGCCATCGACGTGGCGACCAGCGACGGCGAAGCCAAGGGCTCCGGCGTGGTGATCAGCGACAAGGGCTATATCGCCACCAATAACCACGTGATTTCCGGCGCGCAGCAGATTCAGGTGACGCTCGCCAGCGGCGCCGTCTATTCCGCGAAGGTGGTCGGCACCGACACCACCACCGATTTGGCCGTGATCAAGCTCGACAATCCGCCGAGCGATCTGAAAGTCGCGGAATTCGCCGATTCCGACAATCTCGCCGTCGGCGAGGCCGTCATGGCGATCGGCAATCCGCTCGGCTACGCCGACCCCGCCCCCACCGGCATCGTGTCCGCGCTCAACCGCCCGGTGACCGTGACCGATGACGACAACAACGCCATCGTCACCAACGCCGTGCAGATCGACGCGGCCATCAACCCGGGCAACTCCGGCGGCCCGACCTTTAATGCGGCCGGCCAGGTGATCGGCATCAACTCGTCCATCGCCTCCACCGCAAGCTCGTCCGGCACGGCAGGTTCCATCGGCATCGGCTTCGCCATTCCGTCGAACCTCGTCAAGCGTGTGACCAACGAGATCATCGACAACGGTTCCGTGAAGCATGTGGTGCTTGGCATCACCATCAAGAGCTCCTCGGTGGAAGCGGACGGTGTGACCCGCGGCTGCGCCCAGGTGCAGGCCGTGACCGACGGTGGCCCGGCGTCCAAGGCCGGCGTGAAGGCCGGCGACTCCATCGTGGCGTTCAACGGAAAGGCAGTGAACAACAACTACTCGCTGCTCGGTTACGTGCGCGCCTCCGCCATGGGAGACAAGGTGAAGCTGACCGTTGTGCGCGGCGGCAACACCATGGATCTCGAAGTGACGCTCGACCAGGAAGAGACCAAGACGAACTCCTCCAACAAGCAGGAACAGCGTCAGCAGAACAACGGCAACGACGATAACGGCAACGGCCAGAATGGCGGCAGCCAGAACGGCCAGAATGGCGGTAACGGCAACAACGGCGACGGCGGTGGCCTGTTCGATCCGTTCGGTCTGTGGTAAAGCCGGATGCGCGGCATCGTACGGCAACGTACGGTGTGCGGCGTTCATGCCGACAGCGATACGGGTGGCTGCCACCCGATAGGCTGACGGCGAAGTCGCAACCGCAATCCGCGTAATCGCGGAAAACGCTGAACAAGCCGAAAAACGGCGGAAAACAAGGGCTGTGCGAGCAATCGCACGGCCCTTTTCATATGCGCGGAACGCGCGCGACGAACGGAAGCACACGCAAACGGCCGCGGCAATCGCAATGCTCTGTTATGCTGGAAATATCTTTTTACGCCGTGTATCGAGGGTCCGCGCAGGCGGGGCGCCGATGGGTTAACAAGGCGTCCGATACGAGCGTAAGGAGATTCTCATGCGTAGAATCATTTCCATTTGCAAAGAAGTTCCGCTGCTGCCGATCGCCATCATTGCCGCGATTCCGTTGGCATTGCTGGGTTTGTGGCGTCCGTGGGAGGCTGCGGGCGTCTCGCTGACTTTCGGACCGTTCAATCCGGGTGTCGGGCAGTGGATCGTGATCGCGCTGGTCGTGTACACGATTGTGGTGACTGTGATCGGCATGATTGACGATTTGCGGCACGGTCACGTCGGTGTGGATTTGCTTGCGGTTATTGCGATCGCGTCGACGGTGGCGGTGCAGGAATACTGGGCTGCGTGGGCCGTGGTGCTGATGATTTCCTCCGGCGAGGCGATTGAGGAATTCGCACAGTCGAAGGCGGAAGGCAACCTGACGGCGCTGGTTGATGCGGCGCCGCGGACCGCGCACGTGGTGACGTTGCCGGGCGTGGGTGCACGTGCGGCGGCTGCCGGGGCCGACGGTACTGCCGGTGATGCTGAGGGCGACATGACGGCGGACGGCTTTCGCAAGGTCGCCAGTGTGGATGTGCCTAACGCTGCGGAAACGAATAAGTCCACCACCCAAACCAAGCCTTACGACGCGGCCGGCGAGCATTTCGAAACCGTTCCGGTCGACCAGGTCAAGCTTGGCGACGTGATCCTCGTGCTGCCGGGCGAAACGGTGCCGGTGGACGGCGAACTGCGGTGGGGGGTCGCCAAGTTGGATCTGGGCAATATAAACGGCGAGACGGTGCCGCGCGAAGTGTATGCGGGCGCGCGCGTGCTGTCGGGTGCGGTCAACGGATCGACCGCGCTGACGATGCGTGCCACGCAATTGGCGCAGGATTCGCAGTATCAGAAGATCCTCGAACTGGTGTCGTCGGCGCAGGAATCGCGCCCGACCGTCGTCAAAACCGCCGATGTGCTGGCGGTGCCGTTCACCATTCTTTCGCTGGCGATCGCCGGCATCGCGTGGGCCGTCGCAGGCACGCCATTGCGATTCGCGCAGGTGCTGGTTTTGGCCACGCCCTGCCCGCTGCTGATCGCCGCTCCCGTCGCGTACGTGGCCGGCACCGGTCGCCTTGCCAAGGCGGGCATTCTTATCAAAGCGCAGGATGTGCTGGAAAACCTGGGCCGCGTATCGCATATCTTCTTCGACAAAACCGGCACGCTTACCGTCAAGCAGCCGCAGGTCGTGCGCGTCGAGAAGCCGTTCGAAAACAGCTCGCCGTACGACGAGAACCACATTCTGATGATGGCCGGCGTGGTGGAAGGCTACTCGGTGCACATTCTGTCGAAGGGCATCGCGGCGGCCGGGCAGAAGGCCATGCAGGAACTGTACGCGCGCTATGAGAACGGGCAGCGGCTGTGCGCCGAACGCGATTTGCCGGGGCATGGACGCGATTACCCCGTGGTGAAGAACATCGAGGAACAGTCGGGCAAGGGTGTGTCCGGCGAGGTGAACGGGCATGCCGTGCGCGTGGGTCGTTTCGCGTACGTGACGGCCGACGAGGCCGGCTTCACGCATGTGCTGGGCGCAGGGGTGGCGGCCGGTACTGCGGCTGGTGCTGTGGCCGATAGCGCGGTTGGCGATTCGGCGACCGGTACCGCTGCCGGCGCTTCCAAGAAGCCGGAGGTGAATTCGCTGTTCGCACCTCTCGAACCGGACGAAATGGCCGCATACGTGGCGATCGACGGCAAGCTCGCCGCACGTATTGTGCTGCGTGACGTGCCGCGCGAAAACGCCAAGGCGTCCCTCGAAAAACTGCACCGGCTCGGCGTGAAGAAACTGTCCATGCTCACCGGCGACAAGGAGGCTTCCGCACGCATCATCGCGGGCGAGGTCGGCATCGACGACGTGCAATCCGAACTCTTCCCCGAAGGCAAGGTCGCGGCCGTCAAGAACGCCACGGAAGACGCGCACCAAAACCAGCCGGCGTGGGACAAGGTCGTACAGCGCGTGGTCGGCGAATCCATGACCCGACAGGTGACGATGATGGTCGGCGACGGCGTGAACGACGCCCCCGTGCTGGCGGTTGCGGACATCGGCATGGCCATGACCGACGGCACGTCCACCGCCGCGTCCGAATCGGCGCAGGTGGTCATTATGAACGACGACATCGCCTCCGTGCCGCGCGCCATCGCCATCGCCCGCCGCACGAAGAAAGTGATGCTGCAGGCGGTGCTGGTCGGCCTTGGATTGGCGATTATCGGCATGGTCGCGGCCGCGTTCAACCTCATTCCGGTGGTCGTCGGCGCGTTCATGCAGGAAGCGATCGACGTGGTCAGCATCCTGTGGGCGCTCACCGCCCTGCTCGACCGCGAGTAGCGCCGGTTGCGGCGACGAGCCGTGCGGAACTAGGCTGAACCGCGCTGAGCCGGGCTACATCGAGCTGGGCGAGATTTCGCCGGTGATGTTCCGGCGTATCCACGTGCCGAAATCGGCCGCGTCCACGCCCTGCGACAGCAGGAACATGATCTTCGCGTATGCGGCTTCCAGCGTCATGTCGCCCGATCCGATCGCGCCGGCGCGGGCGATCGCGTCGCCCGTCTCGTAATGGCCGAGCAGCACTTCCGCCTGCTGGCATTGCGATGCGATGACGACAGGCACGCCGTCATGCAGCACGTCGGCGATCACGTCGGTCAGTCCTGGCTCGTCGCTCGGCACATTGCCAACGCCGTACGCGCGCAACAGCACCGCTTCCGGACGAGGGTCGAGCATCGCGGCCAATCGCGCGGCGGAAATGCCGGGAGCCATGTCGATCACGGCCACATCGTGACGGGAGTAGGGCAGCGGCGACGCCCAACCGCAACCGGAGCCGGCCGAATCGCCCGCATACCAATGCCACGGCGTGCCGGTACGTGCCAGCGGGCCGGTGGACGGCGCCGAAAACCCTTCGAACGCCCAGCTTGACGATTTGCTCACACGGTTGCCGGCGAACAGATGATGGCCGAAGAACAGGCCGACGCCATGAAAACGTCCGCTCATCGCGGCGTTCAGCGCACCCGTGACGTTCGCGGTGGCGTCCGATTCGATTTTGCCGAGCGGATGCTGCGACCCCGTGAAAATCACAGGCTTGCCGAAACCGGTCAGCGCGTAAGACAGCGCGGCACTCGAATAGCTCATCGTATCGGTGCCGTGCAACACCACAAATGCATCGGCGTCATCGCGGTGCGCGCGCAGGTCGTCCGCCATCGTCTGCCAATTGTCGGGCGTCGCGTTCGACGAATCGATCAGCGGGTCCAGCTCGGTGAACGAGAACAAGCTCGAGTCCAGATGCGCGTCCTCAATCAGCCGGCGCAGCCAGCCGCGCATATCGGCGCCCGGAACCAGACCGTTCGGTGACTCGACCATACCGATGGTGCCGCCGGTATACGTGATGTGAATGCGCATATGCCCACCCTCTTACGATAAGGACCTTCTTTAGTGAGGGACCGATTGTGATCTTCTGCGATTGTACGTTCTCCTGCGCCGGCACATGGGCCGGGCTGCGCGTTGCGAGGCAAGTAAGGGAATCGCAAGAAAGTGCCGTATGCCCCCTGTTGGAAATGCAGGGAATATATT
>OJKQ01000496.1_pt1 | contig 25404 bp, 30 predicted proteins | sample 1596641 | NCBI WGS metagenome assembly OJKQ01 (sample SAMEA4350167, study PRJEB24818) | metagenome | biome: human; feature: gut; material: faeces | place: Denmark | collected 2013-09 | reverse complement strand
CCTAAAGCAAAAGGTAAAAACAATCAATCAGAGGCATCACTTTGATGCCTCTACACAACAAACAAATATAAAATAGAAATCTGAAAAGGAAAAGTCATAGTGTCCTTGACAAAGGGTACACTTTAAACGGAGGTATCAAATATGAGAAAAGATTTTGGCGTAAAACCGTGGTTTTATCCACTTCCTGTACTGATTATTGGAACTTACGACGAGAACGGAACTCCAAATGCCATGAACGCAGCCTGGGGTGGTCTGTATGACGAAAATCTGGTGGAACTGTGTCTGGGCGCAGACCGCAAAACAACCCAGAATATTCTGGCAAAGAAAGCATTTACCATCAGTTTTGCAGACGCTTCCAACGTTGCAGCCTGCGATTATGTCGGAATCGTATCCGGCAATAACACCCCTGATAAAATGCAAAAAGCCGGTTTTACGGTTGAAAAAAGTAAATTCGTTGACGCCCCGGTCATCAATGAACTTCCACTCGTCTTAGAATGCAAATTTTTAAAGATTGCAGAAGAGGGAAATATCATTGGCGAAATTGTCAACATCAATGCTGATGAGCGTATTTTAGATGAAAAGGGTAACATCGACATCACAAAACTTCGCCCAATCTCCTACGAACCAGTCCATCACGGCTATTATGTGATCGGCGAAAAAGTCGGACAGGCTTTCAGCGATGGCAAATCCTTGAAATAAATATTCTTTTACTTTCGCTAAAAAACCTCTGTGCAGGCTCCATACCCGCACAGAGGTTTTTCATTTCTGTCACACTTCGTGACATCTTACCCAGTGTCCGTCTCCGCTTTCCTTATACTCCGGTACTTCCGCTCCCTCGGATTCATGTTTGGCACAGATACCAAAAGACTTTTCGTGTAAGGATGCTTCGGATGATGGATCAATTCGTCCTTCGGCGCTTCCTCCACGATATGTCCAAGATACATTACGATCACCCTGTCGCAGTTTTCTGCCACTACCGCCATATCATGTGTAATGAGGATAACACCCATATTTTCCTCTTCTTTTAACTGCTGGATGAGATCCATAATCTGAGCCTGCACATCCGAGAGCCTACGGCAGCTTTATCAAGCCGATCGCCGAAGGCATTGTCTCTGTTTATATCGGTGGGGAACTTGTCTATGACGGCAAAAACATCACAGAGGCAAGACCCGGAAAATGTCTTTTATAATTCAGGGCTACTCATCCACTTTTGTGTTCCGGATTTCCTCTCTTACACGTAAGATCATGGCTGGAGAGACAGATAACTCATCAAATCCCATCTTAAGGAAAGTGGAGGTCAGTGTCGTATCTGCACCCAGCTCGCCACAGATACCAACCCAGCAGCCATGCTTATGACCGTTATCTACAACCATCTGAAGCATTCTTAAGATTGCTTCATGATGGGAATCATAAAAGCTGTCAAGCTTTGGATTCTGACGGTCAATCGCAAGTGTGTACTGTGTCAGGTCATTTGTGCCAATGGAGAAGAAATCAACCTCCTCTGCCAGAAGATCCGAGATCATGACTGCTGCCGGTGTCTCGATCATAATTCCCAGTTCACAGTCCTTAAATGGGATTCCCTCTGCGGTCAGTTCTGCTTTCACCTCCGCAACGATCTCTTTGATACGTTTCACCTCTTTCACCGAAATGATCATCGGGAACATAATGGAGATCGTTCCGTAATAGCTTGCACGGTAAATTGCACGGAGCTGCGTCTTGAAAATTTCCGGTCGGTCAAGGCAGATTCGGATTGCACGGTATCCCATTGCCGGATTTTCTTCTTTCTCCATATGGAAATAGTCCACCTGCTTATCGGCTCCAATATCTAAGGTACGGATAATAACCTTTTTGCCTGCCATATTTTCTGCCACCGTCTTATAAGCGGCAAACTGCGCTTCCTCGGTCGGATAGTCCTCCGATTCCAGATAAAGGAACTCGCTTCGGAACAATCCGATTCCGCCCGCATCGTTGCTCAGTGCATTTGCCACATCCGCAACACCGCCGATATTGGCATAAAGATTAATTTTTTTGCCGTCTAAAGTAACATTTTCTTTTCCCTTTAATTCCAGTAAAAGACGCTTCTTATTTTCATCCTCGGCTTTTTTTGCCTCGTATTTTTTCATGGTCTCCTCATCCGGTTCAATGTAAAGCTTTCCGGTATAGCCGTCCACGATACCCATTTTCCCATTGACATCCTCGGAAAAATCAATGCCGATCAATGCCGGAATGTTCATGGTTCTCGCTAAAATCGCAGTGTGGGAGTTGGTAGAACCATGTCTGGTCACGAAGGAGAGTACTTTGGATTTATCGAGCTGGACTGTCTCACTTGGTGCAAGATCATCGGCAAGAAGAATCACCGGTTCCTCTCCTGTCACGGAACCGTTTTCCGCATTCTGTAAAATAGAGATCACACGGTTGGAAATATCTTTTACATCTGCTGCACGCTCTTTCATATAATCATCATCCATCGCTGCAAACATCTTTGAAAAATTATCTCCGGTCGAAGCCACTGCAAATTCTGCATTTACTTCCTGTGTGCGGATCATATTGGTGATAGATTCCACATAATCAAGATCATCTAGCATCATCTGATGCACTTCAAAAATTGCGGCATTCACTTCGCCAACTTCCTTGACCGCTTTCTCATAAAAGCCTTTTAACTGCTCTTTTGCAGTTTCCTTTGCATCTGTAAAACGAGTGATTTCTGCTTCCACATCTGTGATTTTCTCGCGTTTTACCTGATTTTCCTTCTTATTGTAAATAGAAAGACGTCCGATCGCAATTCCACCAAATACGCTTTTTCCTTCTAAAACCATTGTTTTACCTCCAAAAATATTTCTGCTGTAATGCACATATGGACTGCCGCAAAGCAGTCCACAGGCACGTATTTTTTATAAGTTTTCTTCTAAGAAAGCGGAAAGTTTATTCATCGCCTCTTCTTCGTTTTCACCATCTGTCTTTAAGGTGATCTCCTGTCCACATTTGACTGCGAGTCCCATCACTGCAAAAATACGTTTTGCATCTGCCTCTTTTCCGTCTTTTTCAATGGTTACTTTGCATGGAAATGCGGCTGCTTCCTTTACAAATAATCCTGCCGGTCTTGCATGGATTCCCTGTTCGTCTTTGATCACATACTTAAATTCTTTCATTGTTTTTCTCTCCTCTTAAGCTGTTTTTTTCTTTAATACACCAAGCAGCGCACATCCGACTGCGGAACCGACTGCCAGTGCAACCAGATATAATAATGGATTTCCTACGGTAAGGAATACGAAGATTCCACCATGAGGCGCCATTAAGGTACAGTTAAATGCCATGGATAATGCACCTGCTGCTGCAGAACCAACCACACACGCAGGCAATACATGGAGTGGATCAGATGCTGCAAATGGGATCGCACCCTCTGTGATAAAGGAAAGTCCCATGATGAAGTTGGTAGGACCTGCCTTTCTCTCATCTGCTGTAAATTTGTTTTTGAAAATTAAGGTTGCAAGCGCGATTGCGATTGGCGGAACCATACCGCCGACCATAACGGCTGCCATGATGTTATAGTTTCCGGCTGCGATAGAAGCTGTACCGAACACATAAGCTGCCTTGTTGACCGGACCTCCCATATCAACAGACATCATACCGCCAAGTAATGCTCCGAGTAATACTGCACTTGCGCCGTTTAATCCGTTCAATCCGTTGTTGATCAATGTATTCAATGCTCCGATCGGCGGTTCTACTACGTATGTCATCAAAACACCTATCATAAAGATACCAAACAACGGATAGATCAATACCGGTTTTGTTCCCTCTAAGCTGTCAGGAAGTTTACTGCAGATCTTCTTTAATAATAATACAATATATCCGGCAAGAAATCCAGCTGCCAATGCACCGAGGAATCCACTTGTTCCGTTTGCTGCAATTGCACCGCCGACGAAACCAACGGCAAGTCCCGGTCTGTCTGCAATACTCATCGCAATAAATCCGGCAAGGATTGGAAGCATGAAACCGAATGCCACACCACCGATAGACTTAAACATCGCTGCCATCGGAGTGATCGTACCGAAGTTTGATCTCTGGTCTAATGGAAGTGAATTCAGATCTACGGAAAGACCATCGATCAGGAATGCGATTGCGATCAGGATACCACCGCCGACAACGAATGGAAGCATATGGGATACGCCGTTCATCAGATGTTTGTAGATCTGATGTCCAAGACTGTCTTTTCCTTCTTCCTCGTCATCTGCTGCTTTTCCGCCTGCCTCGTAAATAGATGCATGGCCATTTGCCGCTTTTGTGAGCAGTTCCTCTGCTTTGCTGATTCCGTCTGCCACTTTACACTGGATCACCGGTTTTCCTGCGAAACGATCCATTGGAACCTGTGTGTCTGCTGCAACGATAATGCACTCTGCCTCTGCGATCTCTGCTTTTGTGAGCACATTCTTGGCACCGCCGGAACCTCTCGTCTCAACTTTGATCCGGTATCCAAGCTCTTTTGCCTTTTTCTCAAGTGCTTCTGCCGCCATATAAGTGTGTGCGATACCGGTTGGACAGCCGGTAACTGCGAGGATCAGTTTTCCGTTGGAAGCTGGTGCTTCTGCTTTCTTTTCCTCTTCTTTTTTCTCTTCCTCAGCATCTTTTTCTGCCTCTGCTGCGTCGATCACGTGTAAAAATTCATCAATCGTCTTTGCATTGCGCAGGTTTGCTGTAAAATCCTCGTCCATCAGTAACACAGACAATTTGCTGAGCACGTCGAGATGCACGTTCTCTTTTGTGTTCGGGGCAGCGATCAAAAAGATCAGGTTTACTTTCTCACCGTCTAAGGAATCAAAGTCAACTCCTTCCGGTACAACCATCGCTGCAAGCCCCGGTCGTGACACCGAATCCGATTTGCAGTGCGGAATCGCAATTCCCTCGCCGATTCCTGTGGTGCTCTCCTCTTCTCGCGCATAGACACCTTTGCGGTAAACCTCTACATCATTGATCTTGCCGCTCTTTGCCATCAGATCGACCATGGCGTCAAGAGTTTCTTTTTTGCCTGTTACTTTCCCATTCAGTTCAATACTTTCTGCTGCGAGTAAATCTCTGATTTTCATTTGAATAATCCCTCCCTTTCTATTGTTCCCCTGCAAACAATTTCTTATTACTATCGAGTAAAGCGATCACTTCTGCTTTTGTAGCCAGTTCCTCTGAAAATGCAGAGGCACTTCCGGTGCAGACACCCATCTGGAACGCTTTCCCGTAGCTTCCGTCCTCAAGGTATCCTGCGATAAATCCTGCCACCATGGAATCTCCTGCTCCTACAGAATTGACAACCTTTCCTTTTGGTGCTTCGGACTGGAAGATGCTTCCATCCTCTGCGACTAAAACAGCTCCGTCTCCTGCCATAGATACCAGAACATTTCTCGCTCCCTTTTCCTGCATTTTCTTTGCATACGTGATGACATCTGCCTTATTCCCGATCTTCACTCCGAAGATTTCGCCAAGCTCATGATTGTTTGGCTTGATCAGAAATGGATGATACTGTAATACATTCACCAGAAGATCTTTTGTTGCGTCTACCACAATTTTCAGATCCTTATTCTGTAAATGTTTCATAATGTCCATGTACATCGAGCCCGGCATAACATCCGGAATGCTTCCGGCAAGTACAAGGATATCGCCGTCTGACAGCGTATCAAGCTTTTCATAAAGCTTTTTAATATCCATCTCTGCGATTGCCGGTCCCTGTCCGTTGATCTCCGTCTCTTCCCTGGAACGGAGCTTTACATTAATTCTGGAAATCCCCTTTTCCACGCTGATAAAATCGGTGCGGACTCCTTTTTCCTCTAACAGTTCCTGTATTCTGTTTCCTGTGAACCCGGCCAGAAAGCCAAGCGCTGTATTCTCAAAGCCAAGATTCTTTAAAACCATGGAAACGTTGATTCCTTTTCCTCCCGGAAAAATAATCTCATCCGTTGTACGGTTTACGATTCCGCAGGTAAAATCATCTACAGAAACGATGTAATCCAGCGATGGGTTAAAAGTTACGGTATAGATCATTTTTTTGACTCCTTTCTGATTACTGTTTTACATCTATGACATTCTTACATTTTTTATAAGCCGGAAGGCTAAGTCCTGTCGTGATGACCGTTGCTCCTTCAAATGGAGCAAACGTCACGCTGGAGATCTGATTGAACTTGCTCTCGTCTGCCAGAACGAAACGTTCCTTGCAGTTTTCCATGGATTTTTTCTTCACCATCGCCTCTTTTAACTCCGGTGTGGAATAGCCTTTCTGAAGGCTGACACCATTTGCGCCCCAGAAGCCTTTGGTAAAATTGTATTTTTCCAGTGCTGCGACTGCCTCTTCTCCTACGATCGCCTCTGTGACCGCTTTAAACTCGCCGCCCAGGAGATACACGGTAAACCCTCTCTCTGCCAGACGCTTCGCATGGCTGATCGCATTTGTCACAAACACCGCCTGATGGCTCGTGATGTATTCGATCATCAGCTCTGTTGTCGTTCCGGCATCCAGATAAACAAAATCACCCGGTGCGATCTGTTCTGCGGCGTATTTTGCAATTTTGTTCTTTGCGTCACGATTCTTTTCTTTCCGGCTCACGACGTTGTCATCCTTAGTACTGTACGCCATCGTTTTAAGGATTGCCCCACCGTGAACCTTCGTCAACTGACCGTTTGCATCCAGTGCATTCAGATCTCTTCGTATCGTAGATTCCGAAGCGTTAAGTTCTGTCATCAACTGCTGTACTGTCACACTCCCCATACTTTCCAGTATGGATAATATCTTCGCAAATCTTTCCTCTGTCAGCATTTATTTCCCCTCCAATTTCCGTCAACATCATTCATGTCCGTTCATCTTTATATCTGAATTATAGATTCACATTCCGTCACAGTCAATCATTTTCCGTCAAAATCATTCACAAAAATAATTATTTAAAATTGTGCAGAAGTTACAAGAGCGGCGTTTGATAAACTTATTCCTCGCTGATTATGTAACAGAAACATTGCAACATAATTTTCTGTTACAGTCGCATCCCTGCGGAGCGTTTTACTTTATAGGAATATTGCTTCGCAATTTCCTATAAAGTAAAAACTGCTGCACAGTGAGATCTGATTTACTTGCGTCTCTCTGTACAACAGTTTCTACATTTTTGTTGTGATTTATTTATTTTCTTTTTTAAACCGTGCGATCGCATCTATGATCTTAAAGCTTTCGATCATGACTACTTCCGCATTTCTTGTCTTAAATTTCCGGACCATCTCATCAAATGGAAGCCCTGCAATGTAACACCGCAGTGCCATAATGATTGCACTGTGCGTCACGATCAGCACATCTCCGTTTTCCCGTTTCATAATATATTCCATAGCATCCAGCGTGCGTTTTACCACATCATTGTAACATTCACCGCCTCCCGGTGTGCGCACATAGCGGCGGTCTTTTCTCCACTCCTGATATTCCGGACTGTTTTCCCGCTCGATCACACGCCAGTTGGAACCTTCCCAGCTTCCGAGGTTCATCTCCACCAGTCCATCCAGCGGAATACAGGTCGCATGCAGCGCTTCCGCAGCGATACGTGCCGTCTCTGCCGCCCGAAGCTGCGGTGAATGATAGACATGTTTTACCGAAATATCTTCTTCCACCAGCTGGCACGCCAGTTCCTTCGCCTGCCGGATTCCATTTTCATTCAGTGGAATATCGGTTTTTCCCTGAATCTTCTTTTTTACATTCCACTCTGTTTCACCATGACGTACAAAATATAGTTTCATCGCTCGTCCTTTTCTATGATAAAAATAAGACCATCTGTATTTCATCCCGGTAGCTTCCGTCTTTCAGTTTAAATGCATGAGGTTCTCTTCCCCACTCGCGAAAACCTAATTTTTCATACAGACGGATTGCTGCCACATTGTCATCAAAAACACCCAGTTTCAACTGCTCAAGTTCTGTTTTTCTGGCGTTTTCGATCGCATATTCCATCAACTGCCTTCCAAGTCCTATTCCGCAGTATTTTTGGAGGATAAAAATTCCGATTCCCGCCTTATGCCGGAATTTGATGTGATTTCCCTCTTTTAAAACCATGACACAGCCAATCATCTGCTCTTTCCGAAACGCTCCGATCAAAAATTCTTCCCTGCGCTCTGCTATGTCTGAAATCATCGCCTCTGCTGCGTCCGCTGTGAAATCTGTCTCCTCCGGGTATCTCGCCAGAAAATACGTTTCACGGTAGGTGATGTCACGCACCTCTGAAAAAGTTTCTGCGTCCTGCTTCCCCGGACTGCGCAGTGTTATGTTCTGTCCATTTATCACAATCTGTTTCTCTTCTATCTGCATATGCGGCTATCTCCTATGAGGATATTTTAACATATGGGATTCGACTAACAAAGATTTTTTTTTCTTCCTGATAATGGTTCGATCTTCAAAGTGTACCCCAACGGTGTTAAAATTTTTAACAGACTGTCAATCTGGGGTGAATGCACTGCCTTTTCCATTCTTGCGATCACCGGTTGAGTCACATTACATTTTTCTGCCAATTGTGCCTGTGTCAGTCCCTGTTCTTCACGGATTTTTATCATGGTACGGATCAAATCCTTTTCAATCTGAACAATCGCTTCATCTTTGTCATCAATCTTTAATTCCCCACGAACAGTTTCCCATGTTTTTGCCATGCTATTTTTCCATCCTTTCTCTGTAATCTTGCAGATTATTGACTGCCTTTTCTAATTCTCTCTTAGGTGTTTTTCTTGTTTTCTTTTTAAAATGATGTAATAAAATAAATGTGTCATTCTCGTAATATGCATATAATATCCGATTTCCCTGTGGTCTGAGTTCCCATATTTCTCCGTATAAATGTTTTGTAATTGGTTCGCCTATTCTCGTCCCCATTTCTTCAAGCATATCAATGTATGCAACTATTTTATTCAAATTTATACGTGCATTTTTATTTCCATTATCTGCTTTCCTTTTTAACTCTATTAAATACCTTTGTAGTTCACATTTCCCATTTTTATCTTCATAAAAAATAATTTTGAACAATTCTTCTCCTCCTAATTATATTAATCATAAATTTATTTTTCAATAACAAATTTGTTATTTTTTATTTAAAATCTCCCCTTCTTTAGAATGTGCTTTTACTGAAATAATGCCCTGATTTATGAGCTGTGAAATTAAAAAATATGAATTGTTCTAAGATACCCTCAACGTATGACAATTTATAGTTCATAACGTAACACATTTCTCATTTGATTACAACGAAATCACCCGTTCTAACTATAAACTTTCTGTAAAATTTTCTTCTTTCATGAGTTTCGCAATTGTCTAATCATATTAATTTTTAAAGGAGATTTCCATGGATCGCGTATTTACAATAGAGCAGTTACGTCCGATAAAAAATGGCATGACCATCTCAAGAGATGCAAAAATGGGAACTACAACTGGCATTACATTCTTTTCTCTCGGAAAAGACACTTCCATCAGCCAGGAATGCTATGAACAACATCATCAAATCAGGCGAAATAATGAAACTAAAAGACTTAATTTCTTATGAGGAAGGAAGTATTCGCTTCTTACGCTCATACTATCGCCTGCCTGTAAAATGTCATTGTATAAAATTGGGATATTTTGGATAATAATTGCTACTGCAAGTGTCAGGATCATTGTGATTGTACTTTCATACGCAGTATGTTAGAATACAAAGCTGGATGTTCTATGCATCATCGCGCAATAAAGGATACCTTAATTTTATAAAATATCTGAGGAGAATATTGAAAATGTCTAAGAAGATAAACTACTCTGAACTGATCAAAGAAACGCTTATTTTAACGGTCGCTGTTGCGGTCATCGCCGCCGCTGTTTTCTTTTTTCTGGTGCCAAGCCATGCATCCGTCAGCAGTATTTCCGGTCTTGGAATCGTTCTTTCAAACTTTATTCCGATGCCGCTGTCTGCGATCACAATGATTTTAAATGTACTGCTCTTAATCATCGGATTTTTCACCTGCGGAAAAGAATTTGGAATCAAAACAGTTTATACGAGCATTATGCTTCCGCTGTTTCTTGGACTTTTTGAATTTATTTTTCCTGAAAATACCTCAATGACCGGCAGCCAGGAGTTAGATGTGCTCTGTTATATTTTAGTCGTGAGCATCGGTCTCAGCATTTTATTCAACCGAAATGCCTCCTCCGGCGGATTAGACATTGTCGCAAAAATCATGAACAAATACCTGCATATGGAACTTGGAAAAGCAATGTCACTTTCCGGAATGTGCGTTGCGCTGTCAGCCGCACTTGTCTATGATAAAAAGACTGTCGTTCTCAGTATTTTGGGAACTTATTTTAACGGAATCATTCTGGATCATTTTATTTTTAATCATAACATCAAGCGCCGTGTATGCATTATCACAGAAAAAGAAGAGGAACTCCGCCTGTTTATTTTAAATGATCTTCACAGCGGAGCTACCATTTACGAATCCATCGGTGCCTACAATATGCAGAAGCGGAATGAGATTATTACCATTGTAGATAAATCTGAATATCAGAAACTGATGAATTACATCGGCCATGAAGATCCACTCGCTTTTATCACGGTGTATAATGTGTCAGATATGCGGTATCAGCCGAAACGGTGATTTTTACCTCAAAAAGAGTAGCAATGAAACACTGCTACTCTCCTAATCCACCTAAATCAATTTTATAGATCGTATTCTTAAGCTCTGTATTCTCCAGAAACATAATCATATAAATTGGCAAATAGACTCTTTTTCCCTCAATTTCAATATTCCCTTCCGAAAGAATATAGGCTTCTTTGATCTTGTAATTTTCATTTTTCAGAACATTATTTAATGCAGAGTGCCTTTTATAGTCCTTACCGGATTTAATCTCCAAAGGTACCACTTTTCCATCCAGTTCGATTACAAAATCAAGCTCTCCCTGCTGTTTACTGTTAAAATAATATTCCTTATGCCCCTTCGCTAATAATTCCTGCGCAACAACATTTTCAAAGAGAGCTCCATTATTGATTGCTTTTTCCTTATTTAAAATAGCAAGTTTAACCTGATTGGAATAACAGCTTGTAAGCAGCCCAACATCTGAAAAAAACAGTTTAAACAGATTTCGGTTTTCACTAACGATCAGAGGCAATTTGGGTTCACTGATATTGTATACAGGAATTGCCACTCCTGCGTCTTTTAACCAAAGAAAATCATTCTTTAACCGGTCATAACTCATGCCTTTTTCAACTGCATTTAATTGAAAACGCTTATTTTTCTGATCTAACTGTCCTGGCATTGCATCGTATATTTCCTGCAATTTCAGTTTATAATTTTTTTCATATTTTGAGAAATCAGTTTTATATAATCGTATAATTTTTTCATGCACTTTGGCGACTTTTCCCAGATCATTTGTTTCCAGATAAACAGCAACAGCTTCCGGCATTCCGCCAACAATCAGATATAAATAAAACAGATCCAGCATTTTGGAATGAATAAAATCATCCACCGGGTTTCTCTTTTTAAAATGACCTTCCAACATGAGAATTACATCATTTTTCACCCCTGCTGCCCTGACAAACTCTTTAAAATCTAACGGATACATATCATAGATTTCAAGGTATCCAACCGGAGCTGATCTTAAATCATTTAATTCTACTCCCAGCAATGAACCGCTCATAATATATCGAAATGTACCATCCTCTACCAGAAATTTTATTCTTGTAACGATATCTTTAAATTCTTGGATTTCATCTAAAAAAAAAATTGTCTTTCCCTGCTCCAATGGCTCCTTCGCCACTACACTCAAACGCATCAATAACTCTTTCGCATCTTTTGCCCCGATAAACAAATTGACAAGTTCAGGCTGCTCTATAAAATTTAATTCTATATATGGATATCCGCTTTCTTTCAGACATTGCCTTATTAGATACGTTTTTCCGATCTGTCTTGCTCCCGTCAGCAAAAAGGCGTCATTTCCATGTGTAATCCATTCGTTTACAGCCACCTTAGCTTTCCTTTCAATCATGATTTCCTCCTGCCATTTCATAACTTATAATTTTTCCAACCCACTTTTATACATAATATTCAATTTTTCTAACCTTATTATACCTGTTTTTTCATTTTTTCCAACCTTATTCTACTCATTTTTTTCATTTTTCTAACTTTATGATATCTACTATTTGCAATGTTTATCTAATAAAATAGAAAAGCAGTTTCATGTGCTTCATTTCTACATGTAACTGCTTCTATTGATTCCCTTTTATTGATAAAACGTACTTTTACAATTAATTTCTAATATTCATTATAGTATATTTTCAAACCGAATATACTCCAGAATCATCTCCACCGCATACTCAATCCCAATTATGCCGGTATTGATACAGAGATCGTACTCGTTTCCATCGCCCCATTTGGTAGACGTGCACTGTTCCTGAAAAGCAGCACGTTTTTCATCAACTTCCTGAATCATTTTCAGGGCTTCTCTCTCTGATATCTGATCCCGTTTCTGTATTCTCTCACATCTGATTTCTCTGTCTGCATGCAGATAAACGGAAACGCAGTCCTTGTCATCTCTGTAAATATGATTCGCACATCTTCCGATAATAATGCAATTTTCCTGTTCTGTCAGCTCTTTTACAAAATCAATATAGCGGTCTCTCGGATTTGTTGCTCCATAGCTCATCGCAATACTGTAAAGGAAACTGTCGATTGGCCTTTCATTTAAAAAGTTGGCATTTTCGTCGTAGACGTTTCTCTTTTTTGCCTCTTCCACAAATCTTTTCTTGTCAAATATCTCCAGATGAAGCTTCTCTGCCAAAGCCTCTGCAATTTCATGTCCGCCACTTCCACACTGTCTTGCAATTGTTATTTTCATGATGATAGCCCTGCCCTTTCCTTTGTTTTTATAGTAAAATTCATATATCAGCTTTCACCAATGCATTGTCATATACAATAGAATGTACGCTCTGCAAACATTCTATTGTCTTGCATTAAAAATTCCCCTGAAAGTATATAACACTCTCCGGGGAATTTCCAGCATTTCTTTTATTTTGCAATATCAAGACGAACCAGCGCCTTGCGAAGTGCAAACTCTGCACGCTTCACATCGATCGCCTCGGTCTTATTCGCGAGACGTTCTTCGGCACGCTTCATTGCTGCTTCAGCACGACCTTTATCGATCTCATCCGGCCATTCTGCAATCTCTGCAAGAAGGGTTACTTTATCTGGCAGAATCTCTGCAAAACCGGAATGCACTGCTGCAATCACATCATCTTCACCTGTCTTGTGAATCCTCACAACACCCGGTGCTAAAACGGTGGTCAGCGGAATGTGTTTCTTGTATACACCAATCTCACCAACAGCAGTTGTAAATTCGATCATGTCTCCCTCACCTTTATAAAAGATTCGGTCCGGAGTGATGATCTCTACGGTAAAAATCTTATTTTCCTCTGCCATAATAATCCTCCACCTTAAGCGTTCATACGAGCGCGTACTTCATCGATGCTTCCTGCATTTAAGAAGTAACTTTCTGGAACATCATCATGTTTTCCTTCCAGGATTTCCTTAAATCCACGAACTGTTTCTGCGATTGGAACATATTTTCCTTCCAGACCGGTAAACTGTCCTGCTACGAAGAATGGCTGGGATAAGAATCTCTGTACCTTTCTCGCACGGTTAACGACAAGTTTATCATCCTCTGATAACTCGTCCATACCAAGGATTGCAATAATATCCTGAAGTTCTTTGTATTTCTGTAAAATTTCCTGTACACCACGGGCAACTTCAAAGTGCTCCTGACCAATGATACGTGGATCAAGAATACGGGAAGTAGATGCCAGTGGATCTACGGCTGGGTAAATACCTAACTCTGCAATCGAACGTTCCAATACGGTTGTTGCATCCAGATGGGCAAATGTTGTTGCCGGAGCCGGGTCAGTTAAATCGTCGGCTGGCACATAAACTGCCTGTACGGATGTGATGGAACCGTTCTTTGTAGATGTGATCCGCTCCTGGAGCGCACCCATCTCTGTCTGTAAAGTTGGCTGGTAACCTACGGCTGAAGGCATACGTCCTAACAGCGCTGAAACCTCGGAACCTGCCTGTGTGAAACGGAAAATGTTATCAATGAATAAAAGTACGTCTTTTCCACCCTTATCACGGAAGTACTCTGCCATGGTAAGACCGGTAAGTGCAACTCTCATACGTGCTCCTGGTGGCTCGTTCATCTGTCCGAACACCATGGTTGTCTTATCAATAACGCCTGATTCTTTCATTTCATAGTAAAGGTCGTTTCCTTCACGTGTACGCTCTCCTACACCTGTGAATACAGAATATCCACCGTGCTCAGTAGCGATATTGTGGATCAGCTCCTGGATCAATACGGTCTTACCTACACCGGCACCACCGAACAATCCGATTTTACCACCTTTCTGGTATGGGCAGAGAAGGTCAACGACTTTGATACCTGTCTCTAACATTTCCTGAGAAGTTGCCTGCTCTTCAAATGCAGGTGCTTTTCTATGAATAGGCCATGTCTCAACACCCGTTGGTGGATCGATCTCGTCAATAGGATTTCCCAAAACATTGAACATACGTCCAAGGGTATTCTCACCTACAGGAACGCTGATCGGAGCACCTGTAGCGATCGCATCCATTCCACGTACGAGTCCGTCTGTAGATCCCATGGCGATACATCTGACAATATCATCACCCAGATGCTGTGAGACTTCTACTACCAGTTCTTTTCCATCTCTGGTAGGAACTTTGATAGCATCGTTGATCTCAGGCAGGTTGCCTTCTGTGAATTTAATATCCAGAACGGCACCAATAATCTGGGTAATTTTACCTATATTATTTGCCATGCTATAATTTCTCCTTGTTTATTATTCTTTCCTCCTAAAGTGCGCAGATTGCTGCTTATCTAGGAGATTGCTGACGCGCCTGCTATGATCTCAGTTAATTCCTGAGTGATAGCGCCCTGACGCGCTCTGTTATACTTCAGAGTCAAATCGCTGATCATTTCTTCTGCATTACTTGTTGCAGAATCCATCGCCTGCATTCTCGCTCCATTTTCACTGGCTACAGCTTCTACTAATGCTCCATAGAAAAGACTGGTGACATATTTTGGAATGATCATATCCAGTGCTTCTTCTGTGGTTGGCTCATAATTCATAAGAATATTCGAATCTGTATCCTCCGCTACGTCCCCTGCCTCAATCTCAACCGGAAGCAGTTTGATAAGCTTCGGCTCATGGCTGACAGTATTTTTAAAATGTGTGTAAGCAAGATAAATCTCGCCAATCTCACCGTCTGAGAATGACTGCAGGATCTTTTTACAAAGAGCTGCTGCATCCTCATAGGAAGGAGATTCGATCATTGCGGAATCCTCCAGTTCAATATGGTAACCACGGCGCTCTAATGCTTCACGTCCTTTATTACCAATTGCATAGATCAAAAGATCCTCTTTGTTCAAATCACTTCCTGTAATCAGCTTTACAATATTGGAGTTGTAGCCTCCGGCAAGTCCACGGTTAGACGTGATCACAACCACTGCCTTTTTCGTGGATTCCCCGGATTTTAAATATGGATGATTAATGTTTCCGGACTTTGCAAGCATGGAGCTGACAGTCTGATACATATAATTAAAATATGGATTCGTCTGTTCCGCTCTTCCCTTTGCTTTCTGTAACTTTACAGTCGAAACAAGTTTCATGGCTTTGGTGATCTGCTGCGTACTCTGTATGCTGCTTTTTCTTCTTTTAATGTCCTTCATTGAGGCCATAAGAAAAACCTCCCTCCGCCTACTTTAAAAAGTCCGCTTTGCATTCTTCGATTGCTTTTACAAGTTTTGCTTCTGTCTCATCACTGATGACTTTTTCAGTACGGATTGCCTCTGGCACTTCCGGATACTTGGTATCAACATATTCAAATAATGCTTTTTCAAAATCAAGAATCTTCTCAACCGGAATGTCGATCAGGTACTTCTTGGTAGCTGCATAAATGATCATAACCTGTTTTTCAACTGGCATTGGCTGATACTGAGGCTGTTTTAAAATCTCACGGATTCTTTCACCCTGTGCAAGCTTCTCGGTAGTATCTGCATCCAGCTCGGAACCGAACTGTGCGAATGCTGCCAACTCACGATACTGTGCAAGTTCCACACGGATAGGTGCTGCGATCTTCTTCATCGCTTTGATCTGGGCAGAACCTCCAACTCGGGATACGGAAAGACCTGCGTTGATCGCTGGTCTGAAACCGGAGTTGAACATCTCTGTTTCCAGATAAATCTGACCATCTGTGATGGAAATTACATTTGTAGGAATGTATGCTGATACATCACCGGCCTGTGTCTCGATAATTGGAAGTGCTGTTAAAGAACCTCCGCCTAATTTATCAGAAAGACGAGCTGCACGCTCTAACAGTCTGGAGTGTAAGTAGAATACATCACCTGGATAAGCCTCACGTCCTGGTGGTCTCTTAAGAAGCAGGGAGAGTGTACGGTATGCAGCTGCATGCTTACTCAAATCATCGTAAACAATGAGAACATCCTGTCCTGCTTCCATCCATTCCTCACCAATCGCACATCCTGCGTATGGTGCAATATACTGTAATGGTGCTAATTCACTTGCAGTTGATGCTACAACTGTAGTGTAAGACATCGCACCAAATTCTTCTAATGTCTTAACAAGAGATGCAACGGTAGAAGCTTTCTGACCAATTGCAACGTAAATACATTTTACGTTCTGTCCCTTCTGGTTGATAATTGTATCGATTGCGATCGCTGTCTTACCGGTCTGTCTGTCACCGATGATCAGCTCACGCTGTCCACGTCCGATTGGAACCATGGAATCGATCGCTTTAATACCTGTCTGCAACGGTGTATCTACTGATTTTCTGGAAATAACACCGGATGCAACACGTTCGATCTGGCGGTATCTGTCTGTTTCAATAGGTCCTTTGCCATCAATTGGCTGTCCTAATGCATTGACTACACGTCCTAACATAGCGTCCCCGACTGGAACTTCAACAACTCGTCCGGTTGTCTTTACAGTATCACCCTCGTTGATATTCTTCTGGTTACCGAGCAATACGGCACCAACGTTATCTTCCTCAAGGTTTAATACCATTCCATATACTTCGCCAGGGAACTCTAAAAGTTCGCCCTGCATTGCATTATCAAGACCGTGAATACGTGCGATACCATCTGCCACCTGAATTACGGTACCAACGTCAGCTACTTCTAACTGCGCTGCATAACGTTTGATCTGTTCTTTAATAACGGAACTTATTTCTTCTGGTTTTAAATTCATGAAGCGCATTCACCTGCTTTCAACTGTATTTTGGATAACTCGCGTGTCAGATCATATAATTTGGTCCGAACACTGCTGTCAACGACTCTGTCGCCGATACGGATCACCATTCCGCCGATCAATTCGGAATCGACATCATAATGCATTTCAAATTTCACATACTTTGTTGTCTCTAATAACCGTTTTTCCACTGCTGCCTTCTGTGCATCGGATAACTCCATTGCGGAAGTCACATAAGCAGTTCCGATATTCTTGTATTCTTTTACTTCATCAATAAAGTAAGTAAATACACTGTCCACCTGTTCAAAGTGTCCTTTATCCACGATCATGCGGAGAAGTCCAACAAGTTCTTCGGAAACTTTTCCTGTAAAAATGTCTGTGATGATCTTGATTTTTTCTTCTTTTACGATTTTTGGATGACTCATTAATTTGAAGAGTTCTTTGTTTTCTTCAATGGCGGTCTGTGCCGCTTTGACTTCATCCAGGAACTCATCAAGCTGGTTTTTCTCCAAAGCTACCTCAAACAATGCGTCACCGTATGTTTTTGATACTAGCTTTGCCATGTTGATTCACCCATTTCTTTCAATGTCTCTTCTACCAGCGTATCCTGAACTGTAGCATCAATATTGGCAGCTACAACTTTTGCAGCCATCATAGATGCAACTGTGATCATTTCCTGTTTTACCTCATCCATTGCACGTTTCTTGGAAAGCTCTGCTTCCTCGTTCGCTCTCTGGATGATCCGAGCAGCCTCTTCCTTGGCTTCGTCCACAATTTTTGCTTCGTTTTTCAAAGCTTTCTGGCGGGCTTCGCTTAAAATCTGTTCTGCCTCTTTATCTATATTTTTCAGCTTCGCTTCGTACTCTGCTTTTAAAGCAGCGGCATCCTTCTTATCTGCAAGTGCGGTGTCGATATCTGTTGCGATCTTCTCCTGTCTGTCCTTAAGCATCTTACGGACCGGATTAAATAACAGATATGACAGGGCTAAAAACAGGAAGAAAATAGCGATTGCAAGAAGTACGGTATCATGCAGAAGCTGGAAATCCAGATTAAAAAGTCTTGTCATTTCCTCCAAGGTCTGGCCTCCTTTCCGTTTATTTTAGCTTTTTCCAAAACTTCTTATACTAATGGTTTTACGAAAAGTAATAACATAGCGATCAACAGACCATAAAGACCTGTTGTCTCTGCTACAGCCTGACCCAAAAGCATGGTTGACATAATATCGCCTTTTGCACCCGGATTTCTACCAACGGCTGCTGCTGCATGTCCTGCTGCGATACCCTGTCCAATACCAGGTCCGATACCTGCGATAACTGCTAAACCTGCTCCGATTGCTGAGCATGCTAAAATTAAATCCTGTCCTGTAATATTCATATTGAATTCTCCTTTTCTACTCTTGTTCGTAATTCTGGCTGATATAAGTCATTGTCAGCATACAGAATACATAGGTCTGAATTGCTCCTGAGAACAAATCAAAGTACACATGAAGGGCTGCCGGCCAGATAATCGCAATTTTGCTCAATAAGCCGTATACAAGCGCCATCATAACGGTTCCTGATAATACGTTTGCGAACAAACGTAATGACAGGGAAATCGGTACCGCAATCTCACTAATCACATTGATTGGGAACCAAATTGGCAGCCATGGTGGTAATGGCGAACACATGTCTACCCAGATCTGTTTCAACGGCAGATTTTTGAACTGCGTGATATGGATCAGGAAAAATGTAATAAGACCAAGTGCAAGTGTTGTACCATAGTCCGCTGTTGGTGGTCTGAGACCAAACAGACCGGAGATATTACTCATAAAAATGAAAATAAAGATTGTGCTGATATAATTCACAAACTTCGGACCAGCTACTTTACCCATCGTGCCCATAACTACACCATCCAACTTTTCAACGATGAGTTCAATGACATTCTGAAAGCCATCCGGTACTTCTGTCGCATGTTTGATCTTACGGTTTGCAATCACTGCAAAGATCAGGATCACAAGCATAACGATCAGAATGCATACATGGGATGTTGTAATCCACACGGTATGTCCAAACAGCTGATAGGAGAACAGTCCATGGATCATAAAGTCAATATCATCCGCTCCACCAGACATTAGGATTGCGTTACTCACGTTCTCACCTCCTCCTTTCTCGTTTTTAATTGTCGCTGCTTTCGGAAGGTGTCTCCACTCTTCCCTGCAGTTTTAAAACAAATTTATGTGTAAAGGGCTGAAGATAAGCAGATATCTTCAATCCCAGGACACCGATAAAAGCTGTAAATAAATTACCAAGATTAAACTTCATCATGACAAAAAAGACGATCACAACGATCACATACCGCAAAATCGACTTAGCAATGATCTTTGCCTGTGCATGCTCTCCGCCATAAATTTCAACGGCATCCCGAAGTACGATTGCCATGTTGACCGCCATTCCCACAGCCAATGCAATTCCGATCACCAGTCCCGTTGTGTACCGCAGCTTGTCCGTCACAAACCATACGCCTGCCAATTCCACGACAATCCCATATACTATAATACCTAGAACAAGCTCTGGTAATGCATCGTTTAGTCTCTTTAACATCTTACTTCTTCCTGTCTTTTCTGCCTAATCCATAAATCTTTTTTGCCATCTTGTAAATATTGGTGAAACCCGCCAATGCCCCTATGACAAAAAACGGGATCGTAATCCACAAAATATCATATTTCCTGCCGAGCCATATGCCGAACATCATGCAAAGTACAATGGGAACGATCATATTCAGCCCAAACTGTAAAATCAGTGTCAGTGACTGAAACACTTTTTTCTGATTCTTCATAAGTGATGTTCTCCTCTCTGCTGTTCTTCTATGGTCTGCGGTTAAAGTCTGATCGTAATCTCTCTGTTGGTATGTTCATACTTTTGCATCACGACTCCTGCAGCCTTTAACATACGCTTGGATGCCACAACAGACGGCGTTCCGTCATACTTGTCGCTGTCGTACACAATTCTCTTAATTCCCGCCTGAATAATTGCTTTTGCACATTCATTGCATGGGAATAATGAAACATAAATCGTCGAGCCTTCCAGACTTCCACCACGATAATTTAAAATTGCATTCAGCTCACTGTGTGTGGTAAACAGGTATTTGTTCTCCAACGGAGCACCTTCCCGTCCCCATGGGAATTCATCATCCGAACAGCCTGTTGGCAGTCCGTTGTATCCCATCGATAAAATCTTATGATCTGCACTTACAATACACGCCCCTACCTGTGTGTTCGGGTCCTTGGAGCGCATGCCGGTAAGCATTGCCACACCCATAAAATATTCATCCCAGCTGATGTAATCTCTGCGTTTCTCACTCATATCTATTCCTCTCAGAAAAACGGGTATTTCTCTGGATTATTTTGTTCCGAAAATTCTGTCTCCGGCATCGCCAAGACCCGGAACAATATATCCATGCTCATTCAGATGATCATCCAGCGCACCGATATAAATATCTACGTCCGGATGTGCTTCCTGCATTTTCTTCACTCCTTCCGGAGCTGCGATGATAACCATAAGGTGGATATTTTTTACACCTTTGTCTTTCAACATCTGGATTGCTGCTGCGGAAGATCCACCTGTTGCAAGCATTGGGTCAACAACAAATACTTCACGGTTTGCGCAGTCATCCGGTAATTTGCAGTAGTACTCTACTGGCTCTAATGTTTCAGGGTCACGGTACAATCCGATATGTCCTACCTTTGCGGCTGGGATCATTGCAAGCATTCCGTCTACCATTCCAAGACCTGCACGTAAAATAGGTACGACTGCAAGTTTTTTACCCTTTAATTCTTTTACAGTTGCATGGCAGATTGGTGTATCGATCTCAACATCTGTCAGCTTCAGATCTCTGGTTGCCTCATAGCACTCTAACATTGCAACCTCACTTACAAGTGTACGGAAATCCTTGGAACCTGTATCCGTTCTTCTCATAATTCCAATTTTGTGCTGGATTAATGGGTGATCCATTACTACTACTTTTGACATGTTTTTTATTCTCCTTCGTTTAAAAGTTTTACTAATTTTATGATTGATTTCCTCATGGTCTCATAACACAGCCCATAAGACTGCAGTGATCCGCCATAAGGATCTAAAATCTCTAATTCATCACCGACAAGTTCTGTCAGTACATATACATTTTCTTCTCTGGCACTTGGGTATTTTTCAAAAATCTTCTCTAACTGGCTGTGCTCCATCGTGAGTACGAGCGTATCATCTGTAAAATCTTCATCCTCAAGCTGCGTGGATGTGAAATTCTCCCAGTTAATTCCATTGCTGATCATCACTGCCTCTGCCTTCTGATTCAACGGCTCCGGGAAAAGTACAACTAAGCCTCTGCACTCTATTGTCACCGGGTGCTTTAATGTGTATTCACTTAAAATCCCTGCTGCCATGGGCGCACGGGATGTGCCGCTCTCTGCCACAAACAGGATTCGGTTATATTGTTTCATATAAATCATGCCTTTCTGATCTCTGCATCGGTCATCAAAACTACACTTGTAATACTTGATGTCCCGCCGCCTTCAAAAGACGGTTCATGATTGCCTGTCCAATCCTTGGTGTTGCAAAACTCTCTGAATAGATTGCATCTACATTCCAGTCATCAAATTCCCTTAAAATCTTATAGAGATGCTGCGCGATCGCGTCTTCATCCGCCCGCGCTCCAATGCTCACAACAATATCTGCCTGATACTGATCTTTTGTCTCATCCGTTGCGATCACTCCGACTTTCAGACCATTTTTCTGCTTTTCGGCTACGAGTTCGTTAATCTTTTTCACAACGTTCTCTGCCTCGCCATCTACAAGCACAAGATCTGCTTTCGGTGCATAATGTTTGTATTTCATTCCAGGTGCTTTCGGCTTTGTGAGCGAATCCGAGGCTATAATTCCCGGATCGATCTTCACTTCCTCACCAAGAACCTCTTCTAACATTTCTTTCGTGATATAACCAGGGCGTAAGATCATCGGAGTATCTTCGGTCAGATCAATGATTGTTGACTCAATGCCGATTCCTACCGGTCCTCCGTCTAAGATCATCGGTATCTTGCCATCCAGATCAAGCTTCACATGGGAAGCCTCTGTCGGGCTTGGCTTGCCGGATGTATTTGCACTTGGTGCTGCAATCAGGCATCCGCTTTCCTCAATTAATTTTAATGCTACCGGGTGTTTTGGCATACGGATTGCTACGGTCTCCATACCGCCGGTCGTCTCATATGGTACTTTTTCATTCTTCCAGACGATCATCGTGAGCGGTCCTGGCCAGAATGCGTCTGCCAGCTTTTCTGCCTGAGCAGGAACTTCTTTTGCAATGGAAACAAGTTCCTCAAATTTGCAGATATGCACGATCAGGGGATTGTCTGATGGCCGTCCCTTTGCCGCATATATCTTTTTTGATGCTTCCGGATGCAGCGCATCTGCACCCAGACCATATACGGTCTCTGTTGGAAATGCTACCAGTTCTCCTTTTCGGATGAGTTCTGCCGCTTCTTTCATTTCATTTTCGTCTATCTGAAATGGATCTATTTTTACAACTTTAGTCTGCATGTTATTCCTCCGAACATTCATGTATTATTATCTCACAATTCCAAAAATTAGGCAACATACTTGCTATGTTTTTCTAAATGTGGCATAATAATTTTAATTAGGTAAAGAATATTGATGTAGCAGTTATTTTCAAATAGTAACTGCTTCTTTTCCGGTATTATATGCTTTGGCAGAAATATCAGCAATCTTTCTTACAGGAGGGAGATCGTTATGAAAATTACAAAATCAGAATTTGGAACTACAAAAAACGGTTCTATTATCAATTTATTTCATTTGGAAAACACAAGCGGCGCTTATGTTGAGATCATTGACTTTGGCTGCCGTCTGACAAAAATTGTCGTGCCGGACCGCAATGGTGATCCGGTAGATGTATGTCTTGGATTCTCAACAGCCGATCACTATGCAGACGATGATGCAAGTCTCGGTGCTGTAGTAGGCCGGGTTGCCAACCGCATCAAAGATGGCCACTTTTCTCTGAATGGAAAAGAATACCAGCTTGCCATCAACAACGGAACAAATCATCTGCACGGCGGTATCGTCGGTTACGCTTCTAAGATCTGGGAATCGAAGATCAAAGATGACAAATTAATTTTTACCATGAATTCAGCAGATGGGGAAGAGGGATATCCCGGTAATCTGACACTGACAGTCACTTATGGATGGTCCGAGGACAATGAGCTTTCGATTCTTTACGAGGCATCCACAGATGCGGATACACTGTTCAATGTGACAAATCACGGTTATTTTAACTTAAACGGTGAAGGTCATGGCGATATTATGTCGCATGAATTATTTATTGATGCAGATGAGATCACGGAACTCGATGACTCCCAGGCTCCAACCGGAAAGTTTATCCCGGTAGATGGCACTCCATTTGACTTCCGCACCATGCACACAATCGGAAAAATGTACAACTCCGATTATGAGCAGTTGAAAAAATTCGGCACTTACGATCACAACTTTGTCATCAACGGAACCGGTCTCAGGGAGGCTGCCGTTCTCCAGTCAAAAGAGACGGGAATCCGCATGACCTGCTTTACGGACCAGCCGGGTCTGCAGCTTTATGTCGCAAACCAGCCAATGAAGCTTCCGGGAAAAGAGGGCGTTCCGTACGCAGAGCACTCCAGTGTCTGCCTGGAAACACAGCATTTCCCTGATGCGATCAATCACGGAAATTTCCCAAGCATCGTGCTTCATCCCGGCGAGGATTTCCGTTCCAAGACGCTGTATCACTTCTCAACTTTTTAATTTTTGTTATTGAGCAATATTTATCATTTACGCTTTCATTATCGTGTATTTTAATGGCTTGTGCTAATTAAAATACACGATTTTTCATGTTATGGACTTGTAAACCGTGTCTGTTTGTATTAAAATGTGTGTTAAAGTTATTGGCGACAATAACCTTACATCATTTATGATGTGATGCGTATTCTTAATACGCAGAATAATGATTTTTATTTAATTATAAGGAGGGAATATCAATGGCATACGTAATTTCTGATTCATGCGTTAGCTGTGGAACTTGCGAACCAGAATGTCCAGTAGGCGCTATCAGCCAGGGAGACAGCCAGTTCGTTATCGATGCAGGTTCTTGCGTTAGCTGCGGAACTTGTGCAGGAGTTTGTCCTACAGGAGCTATCAGCGAAGAATAATCCGCAACAGGCTTTGCAAAAGTACATAAGAAAAACCGTCAGGCTTCTGACGGTTTTTTCTTTGTCCATTTTTTTAATAATGGTGTTTTTTTCTTTTTTAAATTGCCGCGGATTGCCTCATCCAGCTGCCGGAAACGTTCCTCTTCCAGTTCCTCACGCTCCCGCATCAGATAATTCATCTCCTTGAGTACCTGTTCCCCCACATCTTCGCTGATCGTCCTGCTTAAATTTTCATTGTTTGCTGCGATCGCCTTGCCCACAATATCTGTCATGAGTTCTGTGAATTGCGCCATGCGGTCCGTATTGTCCAATATGCTCTGCTTTGCCTCTGCCAAAGCTAAGGTCTCCGGGTTTTTAAAATAAACCTGATGATTTTTTACGCCACCAGGCTTATCTGCCTCATTTCCGGTAAGTTCCGGAAGTCTCTGCTCCATATCACCATTATGTACGATCATTTTTATGGCTTTGAGCTGATAGCCCTTCTCTTTTAATTCTTTGATATATTGAAATTCTTTGATATTTTCCTGTGTATAGTAACGGTGTCCCATTTCGTTTCGCGGAATGTTTAACTCCAATTCATCTTCCCAGTAACGCAATACATGCGATTCCACATTTACCATGCTGGATGCATCTGAAATCATATACCGTACTTTTTCCATATTTTCCTCCCTTTAAGCTTACCATTATTATAAGCGTCGCAGGACAAGCCCTCAAGGAAAATCGGTCGCCTTTTTCAGACAAAAATCGGGGTGTTATACAAATTCCGGCAGAAAAACAAAATCGTTTTTCTGCCGGAAACTGCACAACACCCCGACGGTACTGATTAATTTTTCTCCATATTGGCGAACTTGGTATACTGAGGTAACCATACCAGATTGACGGTTCCGATCGGACCATTTCTCTGTTTTGCAA
>OJKQ01000476.1_pt1 | contig 26135 bp, 18 predicted proteins | sample 1596641 | NCBI WGS metagenome assembly OJKQ01 (sample SAMEA4350167, study PRJEB24818) | metagenome | biome: human; feature: gut; material: faeces | place: Denmark | collected 2013-09 | reverse complement strand
GTAGGCGCGCGCAAAAACGCCGTCGATGAAGAGATCGAACGTTTAAGCCAGCCAGGTGGTTCTGAAGACCAGCGTCTGAATGCGCTGGCGGAGCGTTTTGGCGGCGTGCTGCTGTCAGAAATTTATGACGACGTTAGCCTGGAAGATGCGCCGTACTTCTCAGCGCTGTATGGCCCGTCACGCCACGCCATCGTGGTGCCAGATCTGTCACAGGTAACCGAACACCTGGAAGGCTTGACCGATTGCCCGGAAGATCTCTATCTGATCGAAGGGGATCCGCAGTCATTCGATGACAGCGTGTTCAGCGTTGATGAGCTGGAAAAAGCGGTGGTGGTGAAAATCGCCGATCGTCAGTGGCGTTATTCACGTTTCCCGGAAGTGCCGCTGTTTGGTCGTGCTGCGCGTGAAAGCCGTATTGAAAGCCTCCATGCCGAGCGTGAAGTGCTTTCCGAACGCTTCGCCACGCTCTCCTTTGATGTACAGAAAACCCAGCGTCTGCATCAGGCGTTCAGCCGCTTTATCGGCAGCCACCTGGCGGTGGCGTTTGAGTCTGATCCGGAAGCCGAAATCCGTCAACTGAACAGCCGTCGCGTCGAACTGGAGCGGGCGTTGAGTAATCATGAAAATGATAACCAGCAGCAGCGTATTCAGTTTGAGCAGGCGAAAGAGGGTGTTACGGCGCTGAACCGCATTCTGCCGCGTCTCAACTTGTTGGCTGATGACAGCCTGGCGGATCGCGTCGATGAAATCCGCGAACGTCTGGATGAAGCCCAGGAAGCCGCGCGTTTTGTTCAGCAGTTCGGTAATCAACTGGCGAAACTGGAACCGATCGTTTCGGTATTGCAGAGTGACCCGGAACAGTTCGAACAATTAAAAGAAGATTACGCGTACTCTCAGCAGATGCAGCGCGATGCCCGTCAGCAGGCGTTTGCCCTGACGGAAGTGGTGCAGCGTCGTGCGCACTTTAGCTACTCTGACTCGGCAGAAATGCTTAGCGGTAACAGCGATCTCAACGAAAAACTGCGTGAACGTCTGGAACAGGCGGAAGCGGAGCGTACCCGCGCGCGTGAAGCGTTGCGCGGACACGCAGCGCAGTTGAGTCAGTACAACCAGGTGCTGGCTTCGCTGAAAAGTTCTTACGACACCAAAAAAGAGCTACTCAACGATCTGCAACGTGAATTGCAGGATATCGGCGTGCGTGCTGATAGCGGGGCAGAAGAGCGGGCGCGTATTCGCCGTGACGAGTTGCACGCGCAACTGAGCAATAACCGTTCACGCCGCAATCAACTGGAAAAAGCGCTTACCTTCTGCGAAGCAGAGATGGACAACCTGACCCGCAAACTGCGCAAGCTGGAGCGGGATTACTTTGAGATGCGCGAGCAGGTAGTGACCGCGAAAGCGGGCTGGTGTGCAGTCATGCGCATGGTGAAAGATAACGGCGTTGAGCGCCGCTTACACCGTCGTGAGCTGGCTTATCTCTCCGCTGATGATTTGCGTTCCATGTCGGATAAGGCGTTAGGTGCGCTGCGTCTGGCGGTGGCGGATAACGAACATCTGCGCGACGTGCTGCGTATGTCGGAAGATCCAAAACGTCCGGAACGTAAAATTCAGTTCTTCGTGGCGGTTTATCAGCATCTGCGTGAACGTATTCGTCAGGATATTATTCGTACCGATGATCCGGTGGAAGCTATCGAACAGATGGAGATCGAACTTAGCCGTCTGACCGAAGAGTTAACCTCCCGCGAACAGAAACTGGCGATCAGTTCCCGCAGCGTGGCGAACATTATTCGCAAAACCATTCAGCGCGAGCAGAACCGTATCCGTATGCTCAACCAGGGCTTGCAGAGCGTATCGTTTGGCCAGGTGAACAGCGTGCGTCTCAACGTGAACGTGCGTGAAACGCACGCCATGCTGCTGGATGTGCTCTCTGAACAGCATGAGCAACATCAGGATCTGTTTAACAGCAACCGTCTGACCTTCTCAGAAGCGCTGGCGAAACTGTATCAGCGTCTTAATCCGCAGATTGATATGGGGCAACGCACGCCGCAGACCATTGGCGAAGAACTGCTGGATTACCGCAACTATCTGGAAATGGAAGTTGAGGTTAACCGTGGTTCCGATGGCTGGTTGCGCGCGGAGTCTGGTGCATTGTCGACCGGTGAGGCTATTGGTACCGGTATGTCGATTCTGGTGATGGTGGTACAGAGTTGGGAAGATGAATCTCGCCGCTTGCGCGGTAAAGATATCTCTCCTTGCCGTCTGCTGTTCCTTGATGAAGCAGCGCGACTGGATGCTCGTTCCATCGCCACGCTGTTTGAATTGTGTGAGCGTTTGCAAATGCAGCTCATCATCGCAGCGCCGGAAAATATCAGTCCGGAAAAAGGCACCACCTATAAACTGGTACGTAAAGTCTTCCAGAATACCGAACACGTTCACGTCGTCGGCCTGCGTGGCTTTGCACCGCAACTCCCTGAAACACTTCCAGGAACTGACGAAGCGCCTTCCCAGGCGAGCTAAGATTGAGGCGGCAGCGATGCCGCCTTTCCTGTTTCTGAAAACTCCGTTTCTGCACTAAAAAAGTGCCACATTCTGGCGCGCTTTTCTTTAAACTTCTTTACATTAGGTTATGTAAAAACGTATCGGCGTTTATATACTGAAGATAAGCCTGATGAGTAACAGGCTTGCTCGTCATACTTTCGTGAGTATTGGCGTTGTACAGGCAAGTCGTAAAATAACAGCCTGGCTATTCAGAGTATGATAAAAACAGGGGGCAAGGGATGTTGCTTAATATGATGTGTGGTCGTCGGCTGTCGGCAATCAGTTTGTGCGTGGCCGTAACATTCGCTCCACTGTTCAATGCGCAGGCCGATGAGCCTGAAGTAATCCCTGGCGACAGCCCGGTGGCTGTCAGCGAACAGGGCGAGGCACTGCCGCAGGCGCAGGCCACGGCAATAATGGCGGGGATCCAGCCATTGCCTGAAGGTGCGGCAGAAAAAGCCCGCACGCAAATCGAATCTCAATTACCTGCAGGCTATAAGCCGGTTTATCTTAACCAGCTTCAACTGTTGTATGCCGCACGCGATATGCAACCCATGTGGGAAAACCGTGATGCTGTTAAAGCCTTCCAGCAACAGCTGGCAGAAGTGGCGATTGCCGGTTTCCAGCCGCAGTTTAATAAATGGGTAGAGTTACTGACCGATCCTGGTGTTAACGGGATGGCACGCGACGTCGTGCTCTCTGATGCGATGATGGGCTATCTCCATTTCATTGCAAATATTCCGGTCAAAGGCACTCGCTGGCTATATAGCAGTAAACCTTATGCGCTTTCAACGCCGCCGCTTTCGGTGATTAACCAATGGCAGCTGGCGCTGGATAAAGGTCAATTGCCGACGTTTGTTGCAGGTCTGGCACCGCAGCATCCGCAATATGCAGCGATGCATGAATCGTTACTGGCCTTACTCAGTGACACCAAACCGTGGCCCCAACTGACCGGCAAAGCAACGTTGCGCCCAGGGCAGTGGAGTAACGACGTACCGGCGTTGCGCGAAATATTGCAACGCACAGGCATGTTGGACGGGGGGCCGAAAATTACGCTACCTGGCGATGACACGCCAACTGACACGGTAGTCAGCCCATCCGCTGTTACTGTTGAAACAGCAGAAACTAAGCCGATGGACAAGCAAACGACGTCTCGTAGTAAACCTGCGCCTGCCGTTCGTGCCGCCTACGATAATGAACTGGTGGAAGCCGTTAAACGTTTTCAGGCATGGCAAGGATTGGGGGCAGATGGTGCTATTGGCCCGGCAACGCGTGACTGGTTAAACGTAACGCCCGCCCAACGTGCTGGCGTGTTGGCACTCAACATCCAGCGATTGCGCTTGCTGCCAACAGAGCTTTCTACCGGGATCATGGTTAACATTCCAGCCTATTCGCTGGTCTACTATCAGAACGGCAATCAGGTGCTGGATTCGCGAGTCATTGTCGGTCGCCCCGATCGCAAAACGCCGATGATGAGCAGTGCACTTAACAACGTAGTGGTAAACCCGCCGTGGAACGTACCACCAACTCTGGCACGCAAAGATATTCTGCCGAAAGTGCGCAATGATCCTGGGTATCTCGAAAGCCATGGCTATACGGTGATGCGCGGCTGGAACAACAGAGAAGCGATTGACCCATGGCAGGTTGACTGGTCTACAATCACGGCCTCGAATTTACCGTTTCGCTTCCAGCAGGCTCCAGGCCCACGGAACTCGCTGGGGCGCTATAAATTCAATATGCCGAGTTCAGAGGCCATTTATTTGCATGACACGCCGAACCACAATCTGTTCAAACGTGATACACGCGCATTGAGCTCAGGCTGTGTACGAGTGAATAAAGCTTCCGATCTGGCGAATATGCTGTTGCAGGATGCAGGATGGAATGACAAACGTATTTCTGATGCGCTGAAGCAGGGCGATACGCGTTACGTCAATATTCGGCAGTCGATTCCGGTGAATCTCTATTACCTGACGGCCTTTGTTGGTGCAGATGGTCGTACCCAGTATCGCACAGATATTTACAATTATGATCTGCCTGCGCGATCCAGCTCGCAAATCGTATCGAAAGCGGAACAATTAATCAGGTAAATGAAGCAGTTCGGGGAAATCAGTTGTCGTAATAATTAGCATGATCGGGGGCGATTCTCTGCAGCCCCCGTCACTGCTGGGGTTGAGTCATCTTGACGTCAGCTTTACTGACGGTTAAGGTGCCTCTTGTGCGCCAGAAGTGCATATAAACGATAACATTGACCTGTAGACTTGATTATCATGGACAAATTCGACGCTAATCGCCGCAAACTGCTGGCGCTTGGTGGCGTTGCACTCGGTGCCGCCATCCTGCCGACCCCTGCGTTTGCAACACTCTCTACCCCACGCCCGCGCATTTTGACACTCAATAATCTTCATACCGGAGAGTCAATCAAAGCGGAGTTTTTCGATGGCAGAGGCTATATTCAGGAAGAATTGGCAAAACTTAACCATTTTTTCCGCGATTACCGCGCGAACAAAATAAAGTCCATCGACCCAGGATTGTTCGATCAGTTGTATCGCCTGCAAGGGTTATTAGGTACCCGCAAACCGGTGCAACTCATTTCCGGTTATCGTTCCATTGATACCAACAATGAACTACGCGCCCGCAGCCGTGGAGTAGCGAAGAAAAGCTATCACACGAAAGGGCAGGCGATGGATTTCCATATTGAAGGTATCGCGTTAAGCAATATTCGCAAAGCCGCGTTATCTATGCGCGCAGGTGGTGTAGGATATTACCCACGTAGTAACTTTGTGCATATTGATACCGGGCCAGCACGGCACTGGTAGTAATCGCTTAACGAAACAGGGGCAGTATGAACTATCGTATTATTCCGGTCACCGCATTCTCCCAGAACTGTTCATTGATCTGGTGTGAACAAACCCGTCTGGCCGCACTGGTCGATCCTGGCGGCGATGCGGAAAAAATCAAACAGGAAGTTGATGCCAGCGGCCTGACACTGATGCAGATCCTGCTGACTCATGGTCATCTGGACCACGTTGGCGCAGCGGCGGAACTGGCGCAACATTACGGCGTGCCGGTTTTTGGCCCGGAAAAAGAAGATGAGTTCTGGCTGCAAGGCTTGCCTGCGCAAAGTCGTATGTTTGGTCTGGAAGAGTGCCAGCCGCTGACGCCAGATCGTTGGCTGAACGAAGGCGATACCATCAGCATAGGGAATGTGACTTTACAGGTGTTACATTGCCCTGGGCATACGCCGGGTCATGTCGTGTTTTTTGATGAGCGGGCAAGGCTGCTGATTTCTGGCGACGTTATTTTCAAAGGTGGAGTAGGGCGCAGTGACTTCCCGCGTGGCGATCATAATCAACTGATTTCTTCAATCAAAGATAAATTGCTGCCACTGGGGGATGACGTGACATTTATTCCGGGTCACGGACCATTATCCACACTTGGTTATGAGCGCCTGCATAATCCCTTCCTGCAAGACGAAATGCCCGTCTGGTAAAGGCGCATAAAAAAGCCCGCTTTTTAAGCGGGCTTCATTGTTTTTAACGCTTACAGCACTGCCACAATCGCTTCGCACAGCGGAGCCATGTTATCTGGTGTCATCCCGGCTACGTTCACACGACCAGAAGCAACAGCATACACGCCAAACTCTTCGCGCAGACGCAGCACTTGTTCTTTTGTCAGGCCACTGAAGGAGAACATGCCGTTCTGTTTGATGATAAAGCTGAAGTCGCGGTTTGCGCCTTTTTCCTGCAGCGTATTGACGAACAACTGACGCATACGCTGAATACGCTGGCGCATATCAGTCAGCTCTTGTTCCCAAATCGCACGTAACGCATCGTTGCTCAGGATGGTGGCAACAACAGAAGCGCCGTGTGCTGGTGGGTTAGAGTAGTTAGCGCGAATCGCCGCTTTCATTTGGCTGAATGCGCGATCAACGGTCTCACTGTCAGCAGCAACCAGAGTACAAGCGCCAACACGCTCGTTGTACAGGCCAAAGTTTTTAGAGTAGGAACTGGCAACAATCAGCTCTTTATGCATAGCCGCGAAAGCGCGCAGTCCTTCAGCATCTTCTTCCAGACCACGGGCAAACCCCTGGTAAGCGAAGTCAAACAGCGGTAACCAGCCTTTCTCAACGGAAAGTTGTGCCAGTGTCTGCCATTGTTCCAGCGTAGGGTCGATACCGGTTGGGTTATGGCAGCAGCCATGGAACAGCACTACGTCGCCAGCCTGAGCTTCGTTCAGGCTGTTAATCAGTGCATCGAAGTCAAGGGTGTGATTTTCTGCATCATAATAAGCGTATTCACGAACTTCCAGACCTGCAGAGTTAAAGACGCTTTTATGGTTCGGCCAGCTTGGGTTGCTCACCCACACACGCTTAACGCTGGTATTTTTTGCCAGGAAATCGGCAGCCACGCGTAGTGCGCCAGTGCCACCCGGAGTCTGTGCCGTGCGAGCACGTTTGTCATTGATCAGGGCGCTACCTTTACCAAACAGCAGTTCCTGAGTGCAGCGACCAAATTCAGGGATGCCGTCAATGCCGAGGTAATTTTTGGTGGTTTCATTTTCGAGCAAATACTGTTCAGCCTTTTTCACGCTGGTCAGTACCGGGGTTTTGCCCGTCTCATCTTTATAGACACCAATCCCGAGGTTAATTTTGCCGGGACGTTCATCGGCACGAAACAGATCGGCCAGGCCCAGAATCGGGTCGGCAGGAGCGGCGGTAATGTTCTCAAACATGACGAGGTTCCATTATGGTTACAGAAGGGAAGTCCGCTATCAGGGTAACGGGAGATTTACAAAATTCCAACTATTACTGATGAAAACGCAGGCTGTTTTTGCAAGACGTGAGATTGCTCTGGAAGGCATAAAAAAAACAGGACCAACGTCCTGTTTTTTCGGCATTTAACAAAGAGGTGTGCTATTAGAACTGGTAAACGATACCCACAGCAACGGTGTCGTCTGAACCTACGCCCAGTTTGTTGTCAGAATCGATCTGGTTGATGATGTAGTCAACATAGGTGGACATGTTTTTGTTGAAGTAGTAGGTTGCGCCCACTTCAAAGTAGTTCACCAGATCAACATCACCGATACCTTCTACGTCTTTCGCTTTAGATTTGGTGTAAGCGATGGACGGACGCAGACCGAAATCGAACTGGTATTGCGCAACTAACAGAACGTCTTGCGTTTTGTTGGCGAAGCCGCCTTCAATTGGCGTAGCGTTACGGGTTTCACCGTAGTTCGCTGCCAGGTAGATGTTGTTCGCGTCATACTTCAGACCAGTTGCCCACTGTTCAGCTTTTTTACCCTGACCGCGGAATTCGGCTTCCTGGGCGTCGGTACGGTCTGCTGCACCGTAAGCACCTACGATACCAAAGCCTTCGAATTCGTAGCTGATAGAGCCACCGACGCCGTCGCCGTTGGAACGCTCAGGAATACCAGCACGTTCGTTTTTGCCCAAGTACTGAACGGCAAAGTTCAGGCCGTCAACCAGACCGAAGAAGTTGGAGTTACGATAGGTAGCAACGCCGCCTACACGACCAACGAAGAAGTCATCGCTGTATGCCGTGTCACCGCCGAACTCAGGCAGCATATCGGTGTAACCCAGTGCGTCGTAAACCACACCGTAGTTACGACCGTAGTCGATAGAACCCGCATCAGCGAATTTCAGACCTGCGAATGCCAGACGAGTTTTGTTACCTTTCTGGGCATCAGCGCCTTCAGAGTTGTTACCCTGGAAGTTATATTCCCACTGACCGTAGCCGGTCAGATCGGAATTGATTTGTGTTTCCCCTTTAAAACCAAGACGGGCATAAGTTTTGTCGCCGTTTCCGCCGTAACTGTTTACACCATTGTCTTTAGAAAAATAATGCAGACCGACAGCTTTACCGTACAGATCTACTTTGTTGCCATCTTTGTTATAGATTTCTGCAGCGTTTGCAGTACCTGCTACTAACAGAGCAGGGACGATCACTGTCAGAATATTGCGCTTCATCATTATTTATTACCCTCATGGTTTTTTTATGACACCTGCCACTGCCGTCAATAAGTTCTGTCAATAAAAATTTACGGAACTATTGATGAGAGTTTGGTGTCTTTATGTGTCTGCAGGCATCTTTCCATTCAAACTAACGTTTCGCTACCGTGAAAGTGCTACAAAGATAAAGATTTGGTTTCAAAAAGAAAAAATATGTAACTAAAAGTAAAATTTAAGGAACTTTGTGAACACCGTCATATTTCCATAGAAGCGTGATGATATTTACAGCAATTTTTATCTATTTATATGATTTCCTTATATTTAAATTAACTAAAAGGAAATTTTGTTTCTGATGGAAACTTTATCGACCTGGCACTAAATCCTCGTTCAGACATCCAGAACGCCAAAAAATAGTATGAAAATTGTGCTATCAGCTAAGAAAAAACTAATCCGCAATAAGAATGCGGATTATTTTTTGTGCGCAAATGTTGCAGTGTAATATTCCGTAACAGGATGATCGTTATGGCGGGGTTGCAAATAGATTGCTTGACTTAACAAACAGATAACTTGACAGAAAGGATAAAAAAAGAGCCAGCGGGCGCTGGCTCTTGAAGACGCTAAATTAGAAGCTGGCGTTACGCGGAGTACGTGGGAACGGAATCACATCACGCACGTTTTGCACACCAGTTACGTAAGCAATCAGGCGTTCAAAACCAAGACCGAAACCTGAATGCGGAACAGTACCGTAGCGACGCAGATCGCGATACCACCAGTAATCTTCTTTATTCAGGCCCATTTCCAGCATACGCTCGTCCAGCACGTCCAGACGTTCTTCACGCTGAGAGCCACCAATGATCTCACCGATGCCCGGAGCCAGAACGTCCATAGCCGCAACGGTTTTACCGTCTTCGTTAAGGCGCATATAGAACGCTTTAATATCTTTCGGATAGTTTTTAACCACTACCGGTGCTTTAAAGTGTTCTTCCGCCAGATAACGCTCATGCTCAGAAGAGAGATCAACGCCCCAGTAAACAGGGTTTTCAAACTTCCTGCCGCAGTTTTCGAGAATGGTCACTGCGTCGGTGTAATCCACCTGCGCAAAATCGGCTTCAATGAAGCGTTCCAGACGTGAAACGGCATCTTTATCTACGCGTTCAGCGAAGAATTTCATGTCGTCAGCGCGTTCTTCGAGAACCGCTTTGAAGACATATTTCAGCATGGCTTCAGCCAGACCCGCGATATCGTTCAGGTTAGCAAACGCCACTTCCGGCTCCAGCATCCAGAATTCCGCCAGGTGACGGCTGGTGTTGGAGTTTTCAGCACGGAAAGTCGGGCCGAAGGTATAAATTTTGGATAATGCGCAAGCGTAGGTTTCGCCGTTCAACTGGCCAGATACGGTCAGGAAAGACTCTTTACCAAAGAAGTCTTTGTCGAAATCCACTTTGCCCTGATCGTTACGCGGCAGGTTTTCCAGATCCAGCGTAGAAACGCGGAACATTTCGCCAGCCCCTTCGGTATCAGACGCAGTAATCAGTGGCGTTGAAACCCAGAAGAATCCCTGCTCGTTAAAGAAGCGATGCAGCGCCTGCGCCAGCGTATGGCGAACGCGCGCGACGGCACCAATCAGGTTTGTGCGCGGACGCAGGTGAGCGACTTCACGCAGATACTCAATGCTGTGGCGTTTTGCCGCCATCGGGTAAGTGTCTGGATCTTCAACCCAACCAGCAACTTCAACCTTGCTGGCCTGAATTTCAAATTGTTGCCCCTGGCCCGGCGACGCCACGACTTTACCCGTCACAATGACCGAGCAGCCGGTGGTCAGACGCAGGACGTCTTCATTGTAATTGGGCAGAGAATTATTGATGACAGCCTGTACAGGATCAAAGCAGGAACCGTCATAAACGGCGAGGAAGGAGATGCCAGCTTTTGAATCTCGGCGGGTACGTACCCATCCGCGCACGGTGACTTCGCTGTCAACGGCTACGCGGCCCTGGAGTACGTCGGCTACAGGCACAACGCTCATAATATTCTCTCTGTTAATAGTCGGAAAAAATAAACACTTGTCCACCCGTAAATGGGGGGATACCTATGTTACCTGGCATCTGCAATCAGACAAGCAGAATTCGCAAATGCAGCGAAAGATTTCGGAATTAAAGGTAAAAAAGGGAGCCGATTAGCTCCCTGATGATATTAACTGGCTTTTTTAATATGCGGAAGGTCGAATGCTTTGCGCAGTGCCCGAACAAACGCTTTATCGTGGCAGATAGTTTTGCCAGGGCTGTCAGAAAGTTTCGCCACCGGTTTACCGTTACACTCAACCAACTTAATGACAATATTCAGGGGTTTTACCTGGGGGATATCGCAGGTCAGGCGAGTCCCAATACCAAAACTTAATTGCACGCGGGAAGAGAAATGGCGGTATAGCTCAACCGCTTTGCGTAAATCCAGATTGTCAGAGAAAACCAGCGTTTTACTCTGTGGATCAATTCCCAGCTTCTCATAATGTGCAATGGCTTTTTCACCCCATTCAACCGGGTCGCCAGAGTCATGACGCAGGCCCTGATAGCGACTGGCGAACTCGACACCGAAATCACGCAGGAAAGCATCCATAGTGATGCAGTCGGTTAATGCAATGCCAAGTTGGTCGGGATATTCTTCCAGCCAGGCAGCAAGTGCAGCTCGCTGGCTGTTGGCTAGATCCGGGCTGATTTGCTGATGCGCCTGGAACCATTCGTGTGCCTGTGTTCCCATCGGCGTGAGGGAAAGCCGGCGCGCCAGATCATAGTTGCTGGTGCCCACGAACCAGGATTCCTGTTGCAGACGCTTAACGATGGTTTCTTGTACTTCGCGAGAAAAACGGCGGCGGGTGCCAAAATCCATCAGATGGAAGCGCGACATATCAAGACCGGCGGTTAATGCCGAGAAGTCGACTAATTTGCTTTCCAGCGTGTCGAGGGCTTGCGCAACGTCGGTCTGCGGTGAGCGATAGCGATGTACCATTTCACTGATAACCGCCAGCAAAGGAACTTCCCAGAGGATGACTTCACGCCACGGGCCGCTTAAACGAATATCCAGCTTGCCATTATCGTTGGATACGGTGACTTGTTCCGGGTTAAAGCGGAACTCGCGTAACCAGTTAAGATAGTCGGCCTGAAAGAAAGGCAGGGCAGAGAGCCACTGATATTCATCATCCTGCAGGCGCAGGTGCTGCATCGCCTGAACCTGTTCACGAATAGCATCGGCATAAATACCCAGCAGATCGTCACCTCGGCAACGAAACTCCGCCGCGACATGCACATCGTAATAGTGATGAAACACGGCTTGCTGCATATGCAACTTATAAGCATCTGTATCCAGCAACGAGTGCAGAACAGGAGAAGCGAATTGTGTCATAGGTGCGCAGTAGCGTCCTCGTACAGGAGCGTTTAGTACAATAAACATCTTCAGGAACTGCTGGAGTATACCTTGTTTCGCAATTTATTGAACCCCGATCACACCATATGCCACCTTTCTGGTCGATGGCATTACGCGGTGTATGTTATAAAAATGTAGCAATAAAGGCGTTTGTACCTGAAAAGATGAAGATTCTGCATAGCGCGATTTACGCAACAGGAATAGACTGAACACCAGACTCTATAAAAGATGCTAAAGGTTATTTATGACTCAACAGCCACAAGCCAAATACCGTCACGATTATCGTGCGCCGGATTACCAGATTACTGATATTGACTTGACCTTTGACCTGGACGCGCAAAAGACGGTCGTTACCGCGGTCAGCCAGGCTGTCCGTCATGGTGCATCAGATGCTCCGCTTCGTCTTGATGGCGAAGATCTTAAACTGGTTTCTGTTCATATTAATGATGAGCCGTGGACCGCCTGGAAAGAAGAAGAGGGCGCACTGGTCATCAGTAATTTGCCGGAGCGTTTTACGCTTAAGATCGTTAATGAAATTAGCCCGGCGACGAATACCGCGCTGGAAGGGCTTTATCAGTCAGGCGATGCGCTTTGCACCCAGTGTGAAGCCGAAGGTTTCCGCCATATTACGTATTATCTCGACCGCCCGGACGTGCTGGCGCGTTTTACCACCAAAATTATTGCCGATAAAACCCAATATCCCTTCCTGCTTTCCAACGGTAACCGCGTTGCGCAAGGCGAACTGGAAAACGGACGTCACTGGGTACAGTGGCAGGACCCGTTCCCTAAACCGTGCTACTTGTTTGCGCTGGTGGCAGGCGACTTCGACGTGCTGCGCGACACCTTCACCACGCGTTCTGGTCGCGAAGTTGCGCTGGAGCTGTACGTCGTTCGCGGCAACCTTGATCGTGCGCCGTGGGCGATGACCTCGCTGAAAAACTCCATGAAATGGGATGAAGAGCGCTTCGGCCTGGAGTATGACCTCGACATCTATATGATCGTCGCGGTGGATTTCTTCAATATGGGCGCAATGGAGAATAAGGGGCTGAATATCTTTAACTCCAAATATGTGCTGGCCCGCACCGATACCGCCACCGACAAAGATTACCTCGATATTGAACGCGTTATCGGCCATGAATATTTCCATAACTGGACCGGTAACCGAGTGACCTGCCGCGACTGGTTCCAGCTCAGCCTGAAAGAAGGTTTAACCGTCTTCCGCGATCAGGAGTTCAGCTCTGACCTTGGTTCTCGCGCGGTAAACCGTATCAACAACGTGCGCACCATGCGCGGATTGCAGTTTGCGGAAGACGCCAGCCCGATGGCGCACCCGATCCGCCCGGATATGGTCATTGAGATGAACAACTTCTACACCCTGGCCGTTTACGAGAATGGCGCGTAAGTGATTCGCATGATCCACCCCCTGCTGGGCGAAGAAAACTTCCAGAAAGGGATGCAGCTCTATTTCGAGCGCCATGATGGCAGCGCGGCAACCTGCGACGACTTTGTTCAGGCGATGGAAGATGCGTCGAATGTCGATCTCTCTCATTTCCGCCGTTGGTACAGCCAGTCCGGTACGCCGGTTGTGACCGTCAAAGACGACTATAATCCGGAAACCGAGCAGTACACCCTGACCATCAGCCAGCGCACGCCAGCTACGCCGGATCAGGCAGAAAAACAACCGCTGCATATTCCGTTTGCAATCGAATTGTATGATAACGAAGGCAAAGTGATCCCGTTGCAGAAAGGCGGTCATCCGGTGAATTCCGTGCTAAACGTCACTCAGGCGGAACAGACCTTTGTCTTTGATAATGTCTACTTCCAGCCGGTGCCTGCGCTGCTGTGCGAATTCTCTGCGCCAGTGAAACTGGAATATAAGTGGAGCGATCAGCAACTGACCTTCCTGATGCGTCATGCGCGTAATGATTTCTCCCGTTGGGATGCGGCGCAAAGCCTGCTGGCAACCTACATCAAGCTAAACGTCGCCCGTCATCAGCAAGGGCAGCCGCTGTCTCTGCCGGTGCATGTGGCTGACGCTTTCCGCGAGGTGCTGCTCGATGAGAAGATTGATCCGGCGCTGGCGGCAGAAATCCTGACGCTGCCTTCTGTCAATGAAATGGCTGAACTGTTCGATATCATCGACCCGATTGCTATTGCCGAAGTACGCGAAGCACTCACTCGTACTCTGGCGACTGAACTGGCGGATGAGCTGCTGGCTATTTACAACGCGAATTACCAGAGCGAGTACCGTGTTGAGCATGAAGATATTGCGAAACGCACTCTGCGTAATGCCTGCCTGCGCTTCCTTGCTTTTGGTGAAACGCATCTGGCTGACGTGCTGGTGAGCAAGCAGTTCCACGAAGCGAACAATATGACCGATGCGCTGGCGGCGCTTTCTGCGGCGGTTGCCGCACAACTGCCATGCCGTGATGCGCTGATGCAGGAATACGACGATAAGTGGCATCTGGACGGTCTGGTGATGGATAAATGGTTTATCCTGCAAGCCACCAGCCCGGCGGCGAATGTGCTGGAGACGGTGCGCGGTCTGTTGCAGCATCGCTCATTTACCATGAGCAACCCGAACCGCATTCGTTCGTTGATTGGCGCGTTTGCGGGCAGCAACCCGGCAGCGTTCCATGCCGAAGATGGCAGCGGTTATCAGTTCCTTGTGGAAATGCTTACCGACCTCAACAGCCGTAACCCGCAGGTGGCATCGCGCCTGATTGAGCCGCTGATTCGCCTGAAACGTTACGATGCCAAACGTCAGGAGAAAATGCGCGCGGCGCTGGAGCAGTTGAAAGGGCTGGAAAATCTCTCTGGCGATCTGTACGAGAAGATAACCAAAGCACTAGCTTAATAAATAACCGAATGGCGGCAATAGCGCCGCCATTTGGAGAATTTACCCCTGTTTTCTCAGGCGAGTTTCAGATTCACCACGCTTCATCACCCGCTGCAATACTTCCGCTTCCAGCTCTGCTAATCGTACCGACCCTAACCGACCCTAACCGACGCGGACGGGGGATATCCACTGTTAAATCCAGACCAATTTTTCCCTCTTCAATTAACAACACCCGGTCAGCCATTGCTACCGCTTCGCTCACATCATGCGTCACCAGCAAAACGGTAAAACCGTGCTTCTGCCAAAGCGACACAATCAAATCCTGCATCTCGAGTCGCGTTAAAGCGTCCAGCGCACCGAGTGGTTCATCAAGTAACAATAAACCCGGTCGATGAATCAGCGCCCTTGCCAGCGCCACACGTTGTTTCTGCCCGCCAGAAAGTGCGGCAGGCCATTCCCCCGCGCGATTCTCCAGTCCTACCGCAGCCAGAGCCTGACGCGCCGCATCGCGCCACTGGCCTTTAAGGCCTAACCCAACGTTATCAATCACCGATTTCCACGGCAGCAGACGCGCGTCCTGAAACATCATTCGCGTATCATCCTGAATCTCAGCCAGCGGTGTGGTGCCCGCTAACACGTCGCCTGCTGTTGGCGTTTCCAGACCTGCCAGCAGGCGCAGCAGGGTACTTTTGCCACCACCGCTGCGGCCCACCACCGCCACAAACTGACCTGCCGGAATATGTAAATCCAGTTGGTTCAGGACGGTATTTTCCGCGTAATGTTTGCTTACTGCATTGAGCAACAATGGTGTGCCCTGGTTCAGACGAGCAGTATTCATACCGTGGCCTCCTTCAAATGATAAGCCGGGTTCCAGCGCAACCAGAGACGCTCTAACAGCTGCGCGCTGACGTCAGCAAGTTTGCCGAGCAGGGCGTAAAGAATAATAGCGACTACCACCACGTCCGTTTGCAGAAACTCCCGCGCATTCATCGCCAGATAACCAATGCCGGAATTGGCAGAAATAGTTTCGGCAACGATCAGCGTCAGCCACATCAGGCCCAAAGCAAAACGCACACCGACCATAATTGAGGGCAGGGCACCAGGCAGGATCACATGGATAAACAGCGGTATGCCGGATAATCCATAGCTACGTGCCATCTCCACCAGCCCACGGTCGATATTACGGATGCCATGCCAGGTGTTGATATAAATGGGGAATAGCGTACCGAGCGCCACCAGAAAGATTTTTGCGGATTCATCAATGCCAAACCACAAAATCACCAGCGGGATCAGCGCCAGATGCGGCACGTTGCGCAACATCTGAATGGAGGTATCCAGCAGCCGTTCTCCCCAGTGCGACAGCCCGCTAATCAGTCCCAGAATCAAGCCCAGCGATCCGCCAATTGAAAAGCCAATCAACGCCCGCCAGGAGCTGATCGCCAGATGCTGCCACAATTCGCCGCTGGCAGAGAGCGTCCAGAACGCCATCACCACTCCTTCCGGTGAGGGCAAAATACGCGTCGATAGCCAGCCAACCGAGGAGGCCAGTTGCCACACCGCCACGATGCCCACCGGTAAAAACCAGGGGGCAACGCGCAATAACCACTTCTTCACTGGCGTTGCCATCATCGTGTTCCTTAGCTTTGCGCGACTTTACGGGGGATAAAATCATTCGCCACCGCTTCGCCTTGCGGATTCAGCGGTTGTGGCTGGGGAATTTCCGGGATGGCGACATCCAGATGTGGGAACAGTAACTCGCCGACCCGATACGCTTCTTCCAGATGCGGGTAGCCCGAAAGCACAAAACTGTCGATGCCAAGTGCAGCGTATTCGTTGATTCGCGCGGCGACCGTAGGACCATCGCCCACCAGCGCCGTCCCGGCACCGCCGCGCACTAAGCCAACACCCGCCCATAAATTGGGGCTGATCTCCAGATTGTCGCGCTTGCCGTTATGTAGCGCCGCCATTCGCTGTTGTCCTACGGAATCCGTGCGGGCGAATGCGGCCTGTGCTTTGGCGATAGTTTCATCATCAAGATGCGAGATTAACCGCTCGGCGGCCTGCCACGCTTCGTCGTTGGTTTCACGAACAATCACATGCAGACGAATACCGAAACGAATTTTGCGTCCATGCGCGGCAGCTTTCGCCCGCACTTGTTCGATTTTCTCTTTTACCAGTTCCGGTGGTTCGCCCCAGGTGAGGTAGAGATCAACTTGTTCTGCCGCCAGCTCCTGGGCGACATCTGACGATCCGCCAAAGTAAAGCGGAGGATAAGGCTGTTGAATCGGCGGGAAGAGCAGTTTGGCTCCGCGTACATGAATATGTTTGCCGTTGAAATCCACTGTCTCGCCAAGCAACAACCGCCGCCAGACCTGGGTAAATTCTGCCGAGGCTTCGTAACGCTCGCTATGATCAAGGAACACGCCGTCGCCTGCCAGTTCTTGGGGATCGCTGCCTGTGACCAGGTTAAACAACGCACGTCCGTTAGAGAGACGGTCAAGCGTGGCGGCCTGGCGGGCGGCAACGGTAGGCGATGTCACACTGGGGCGCAGGGCGACAAGAAACTTCAGCCGTTGTGTCACCGGGATCATCGACGCCGCCACCAGCCACGCATCTTCACACGATCGCCCCGTCGGGATCAGCACACCGGTATAGCCCAGACGATCCGCCGCTTGCGCAATTTGTTGCAGATAACCGTGATCAACCGGGCGTGAACCTTCTTCCGTTCCCAGATAATGCCCGTCACCGTGGGTCGGTAAAAACCAGAACATATTCAGACTCATAATTGTTTTCCTTCCAGTTGAGTGGGTTGCCAGATGCGCTGGCGAATATCGACTTTTTTCGGCACCAGACGGTTTTCATAAAACAGATCTGCCGTTTGCTGCTGTAAGGCGGCAACTTCAGCGCTCAACGGTTTGATGGTGGTGGGAGGACGATGATCCAGATACGAGGCAATAACCGGTGCCGGTAAGCCCATCGTTTTTGCCAGTAAAGCGATGCTTTGTTCGCGCTGGCTGCGGGTTAACGCATCGGCCTCACTAAAGGTTGTCAGCACACCCTGAATAAAAGCGCCGTTTTTTTCTGCGTAGGGACGGGCTGCCAGATAAAACGAACCTGTTTGATTGAGATCGGTGCCGTCTTTCAGCACCCGCACGCCGCCCTGTAATAATGCAGCGGAGTAGTAGGGATCCCAGATAGCCCATGCGTCGACGTTACCTTGCTGGAACGCGGCGCGGGCATCGGCAGGCGTCAGGTAAGTGGGCTGGATATCCGTGAATTTAAGCCCGGCCTGGCGTAGTGCGCGTAGTAAAAGATTGTGCGAGCTGGAACCTTTCTGAAAGGCAACTTTATGACCTTTAAGATCGGCTACGGTTTTGATTGGGCTGTTATCTGCCACCAGAATCACTTCGGCTTTGGGCTTCGGCGGCTCGACGCCCACGTACAGCAAATCAGCCCCGGCAGCCTGGGCAAAGATTGGCGGAATATCCCCGGTACTGCCGAGATCAATACTGCCAACGTTTAACGCCTCCAGCATCTGTGGGCCAGCCGGGAACTCCACCCAGGAGATTTTTGTTTGCGGATAGCGTTTTTCCAGTAATTGGTGGCTTTTTGCCAGCACCATACCAATACTGCCTTTCTGATAGCCAATTCGTAACGCCTCTGGCGAAGACTCTGCAGCAACCGCAAGTGTAGAGACGCTAAGTAAGCCCGCCAGCGCCAGTTTAATGAGCTTACGCATGGGCATTACCTCGCAGAGACAGAAGGTCAGGAACCTGAACATCCCGACGGTGCAATGCCTGCCAGAAAGTTTCTAGCGCGGTATCAAGACGGGTTTGCAGATTTGGCGTGAATAGCGGCTTGTGCTGGTAATCAATCACCTGCGAGTCATCGGCAAACACGCCGTGCAGGATCTCCTGGGCTTTCAACGCACTTAAAACTGGCTTTAGGGCATAATCGACCGCCAGTAGATGAGCCACGGTGCCGCCCGTCGTCAGCGGCAACACGACTTTGCCTTGCAGCGCGCGTTCTGGCAGCAGGTCGAGGAGCGTTTTCAGTGCGCCGGAATAGGCGGCTTTGTACACAGGTGTAGCGACTATCAGCCCATCGGCCTGTTGCAGCTGTTCAGTGAAGGTCTTGAGTGCCGGACTATCGAAACGGGCATAGAGCAAATCTTCCGGGGCGAAGTTTTGCAGATTCCAGTGATAAACTTCCACATCCAGGCCATTCAGTTTTTCCCGCGCATATTCCAGCAAGGAGCTGGAGCGAGAAGGAAAGTGAGGACTTCCTGCCAGGGTGATGACACGCATACTCTCTCCTTATAACCAATTGTTCTTGTTTTGTTAACATTGATAACAATTCGGTCAGTCTGTCGGAGAGACAAGAGAATGCCAAATATAAATTTTGTGTATCTTTTTCTGAAAATAAGCTAAAGAAAGGGCTTTATATATCACGCATATTTATTTATTGGATAGTCATTAGATGTTGAATCAATGAATTACTCGTTCAGTTAATATTTAAGTATTCATGAAATCTATAAATTAAAAATTTGTCACTTATTGGATTTAGTATTCTTGATTTAAATGGCGGGCAATTATTGTTATTATTAAGTCTAATGTCATTTAAAGGCATTATCATATTTACGAAGAGATCAGGATGATAACGATGAAAAAAAGTGTATTGACGGCGTTTATAACTGTGGTATGTGCAACGTCCAGCGTTATGGCTGCTGATGATAATGCTATCACGGATGGCTCAGTAACATTTAATGGTAAAGTTATTGCTCCAGCTTGTACTCTGGTAGCTGCGACGAAAGATTCCGTGGTGACTTTGCCAGATGTTAGTGCCACGAAGTTGCAAACCAATGGTCAGGTTTCTGGCGTGCAAACTGATGTGCCAATTGAATTAAAAGATTGTGATACTACCGTAACAAAAAATGCAACGTTCACCTTTAATGGCACTGCGGATACTACTCAGATTACAGCGTTTGCTAACCAGGCCTCATCTGATGCTGCTACAAACGTGGCCCTGCAAATGTATATGAATGATGGTACAACGGCCATCACGCCAGACACAGAAACCGGGAACATTTTGTTGCAAGATGGAGATCAGACGTTGACTTTTAAAGTTGATTATATCGCTACGGGTAAAGCGACGTCAGGTAATGTCAATGCGGTAACAAATTTCCATATTAATTATTATTAATATCAGCCATTAATTTTTTATTAATTAATACCCTTCCAGTGTCCTGGAGGGGATATTCATTTTTTTAAGAGTGACTATTTATGAAAACTTGCATAACAAAGGGAATTGTGACCGTAAGTTTAACGGCAATATTACTCAGCTGTTCGTTCACATGGGCGGCAGGTAAAGGTGGGGTCGGACTTGCAGCAACACGTCTTGTTTATTCGGAAGGTGAAGAGCAAATTTCACTGGGTGTACGTAACACCAGTCCGGATGTTCCTTATCTGATTCAGTCATGGGTGATGACACCAGATAATAAAAAGTCAGCGGACTTTATTATTACACCACCGCTATTTGTGCTGAATCCGGCAAACGAGAACCTGCTACGCATTATGTACATTGGCGCGCCGTTGGCGAAAGACAGAGAAACTCTTTTCTTCACCAGCGTACGGGCAGTCCCTTCAACAACGAAGCGGGAAGAAGGCAATACCCTGAAGATTGCCACACAAAGCGTCATCAAACTTTTCTGGCGACCAAAAGGTTTAGCGTATCCCTTAGCCGAGGCTCCGGCGAAACTGCGTTGCACTTCGTCAGCTGACATGGTTACGGTCAGTAACCCAACACCTTATTTCATTACCCTGACAGACCTGAAAATAGGTGGAAAAGTAGTTAAAAATCAAATGATTTCCCCCTTTGATAAATACCAATTCTCTCTGCCAATGGGTGCCAAAAACAGCAGCGTAACGTACCGAACTATCAATGACTACGGGGCGGAAACGCCGCAACTCAACTGTAAATCGTAATTCGTCTTCATTTAAGAGAGCGAGATGTATAGAACTCAACGACAACACAGCCTGTTAAGCTCTGGTGGAGTGCCATCGTTTATTGGTGGGCTGGTGGTGTTTGTGTCGGCAGCGTTCAATGCACAAGCTGAAACCTGGTTCGATCCAGCCTTTTTCAAAGATGATCCCTCAATGGTGGCTGATTTGTCCCGTTTCGAAAAAGGGCAAAAAATAACGCCAGGGGTTTATCGAGTCGATATTGTTCTGAATCAGACAATTGTAGATACGCGCAACGTCAATTTTGTTGAGATAACGCCAGAGAAGGGGATTGCCGCCTGTTTGACGACTGAAAGCCTGGATGCAATGGGCGTGAATACTGATGCGTTTCCGGCTTTTAAACAACTGGATAAACAAGCGTGTGCGCCATTGGCGGAAATTATTCCGGATGCCAGCGTAACTTTTAATGTGAATAAACTCCGTCTGGAAATTTCAGTACCGCAAATCGCCATCAAAAGTAACGCTCGTGGTTATGTCCCCCCTGAACGTTGGGATGAAGGGATCAACGCGCTATTACTGGGATATTCATTTAGCGGGGCTAACAGTATTCATAGCAGCGCAGGTAGTGATTCTGGCGACAGCTATTTTCTGAATTTAAACAGTGGCGTTAATTTAGGCCCATGGAGATTGCGCAACAATTCAACATGGAGTCGCAGTAGTGGCCAAACCGCAGAATGGAAGAATCTCAGCAGCTATTTGCAGCGGGCGGTGATTCCATTAAAAGGCGAACTGACCGTCGGTGATGATTATACGGCAGGCGATTTTTTTGATAGCGTCAGCTTTCGTGGCGTGCAGCTGGCGTCAGATGACAACATGCTGCCAGACAGCTTGAAAGGGTTTGCGCCAGTGGTGCGTGGTATCGCCAAAAGCAATGCACAGGTAACGATTAAGCAAAATGGTTACACCATCTATCAAACTTATGTTTCGCCTGGCGCTTTTGAGATTAGTGATCTCTACTCTACGTCGTCGAGTGGTGATTTGTTGGTTGAAATCAAAGAAGCTGACGGTAGTGTCAATAGTTACAGTGTGCCCTTTTCCAGCGTGCCATTACTCCAGCGTCAGGGACGCATCAAATATGCGGTGACGCTGGCGAAATACAGAACCAATAGTAATGACCAGCAAGAAAGTAAATTTGCTCAGGCCACGCTGCAATGGGGGGGGCCGTGGGGAACGACCTGGTATGGCGGAGGGCAATATGCTGAATATTACCGTGCCGCTATGTTTGGTCTGGGTTTTAACCTCGGCGATTTCGGAGCAATTTCGTTCGACGCGACCCAAGCTAAAAGTACGCTGGCAGACCAAAGTGAACATAAAGGGCAGTCATATCGTTTTCTGTATGCCAAAACGCTCAACCAATTGGGCACCAACTTTCAATTGATGGGCTACCGCTATTCGACGTCGGGTTTCTACACCCTTTCCGACACTATGTATAAACACATGGATGGCTACGAATTTAATGACGGTGATGATGAAGATACGCCAATGTGGTCGCGTTATTACAATTTGTTTTACACCAAACGTGGCAAACTGCAGGTCAACATCTCCCAGCAATTAGGCGAGTACGGTTCGTTTTATTTAAGCGGTAGCCAGCAAACTTACTGGCATACCGATCAACAGGATCGGCTATTACAGTTTGGCTACAACACGCAAATTAAAGATCTCTCGCTGGGGGTTTCCTGGAACTACAGTAAGTCCCGTGGTCAACCTGACGCTGACCAGGTGTTTGCACTTAATTTTTCCCTGCCGCTCAATCTGTTGCTCCCCAAAAGTAATGATAGCTATACCAGGAAAAAAAATTACGCCTGGATGACCTCTAATACCAGTATCGATAACGAAGGGCACACTACACAAAACCTGGGTTTAACGGAGACACTACTCGATGACGGTAATCTGAGCTACAGCGTGCAACAGGGATATAACAGCGAGGGGAAAACGGCTAATGGTAGCGCCAGCATGGACTACAAAGGGGCGTTTGCAGATGCTCGAGTGGGCTACAACTACAGCGATAATGGCAGTCAACAACAACTGAACTACGCTCTTTCAGGCAGTTTAGTTGCCCATTCGCAGGGTATTACGTTGGGTCAATCATTGGGTGAAACTAATGTCCTGATTGCCGCGCCAGGCGCCGAAAATACTCGTGTGGCGAACAGCACCGGGCTGAAAACTGACTGGCGTGGATATACCGTTGTGCCTTATGCCACTTCTTATCGGGAAAATCGAATTGCACTTGATGCGGCGTCGTTAAAACGTAACGTGGATCTTGAAAATGCCGTAGTAAACGTGGTTCCCACCAAAGGGGCATTGGTTCTGGCGGAGTTCAATGCCCATGCGGGGGCCAGGGTATTAATGAAAACATCAAAGCAGGGTATGCCGCTGAGATTTGGTGCAATGGCAACACTGGATGGCGCACAAACAATTAGCGGTATCATTGATGATGATGGTTCGCTCTATATGTCTGGTTTGCCGGCGAAGGGAACGATAACTGTACGCTGGGGCGACGCTCCCGATCAAATTTGTCATATCAGTTACGAGCTTACCGAACAACAAATTAACGCTGCGATTACGCGGATGGATTCAGTATGCGAATAATTTCAGGGGATAGTAGTGTGTTAAGACTCCGGCTTCTTTTGACTGCTGTTTTAATGCTGTGGGGATTTCATGCCGCCGCTTATACCGGGCAGTGTCATACCACTCAGGGGAATCCGTATATTGGCGTCAATTTTGGCGTTAAAACCCTGGAGGAGGAAGAGAATACGGCTGGAAAAGTCAAAGATGAATTTTATCAGTGGAGTGAATCGAATGATTATTATGTTTCCTGCGATTGCGATAAAGACAATGTCAGAAGTGGTCTATGGGCATTCGCTGCGGATTCTCCGTTAGTTTATTTGGGCGACAACTGGTACAAAATTAACGATTATCTTGCCGCAAAGGTGCTATTAGGAGTGAAAGGTAGCACACCTTCGGCCGTACCTTTTGAAAATCTCGGTACAGGAAGTGATACCCGATGGCATATTTGCGATCCCGGTGGTCAACGTTTGGGCGGCAAGGGGGCAAGCGGCAATAGCGGAAGTTTTTCACTGAAAATATTGCAGCCGTTTGTCGGTTCGGTCGTCATTCCTCCTATGGCGCTGGCGCGACTATATGAGTGTTACAACATACCCGCAAGTGATTCCTGCACGACTACAGGTACACCGGTTTTAGTGTATTACCTGTCTGGTACGATTAATTCACTTGGCTCATGTTCTGTCAATTCTGGAGAGACAATAGAGGTTGATTTGGGGGATGTATTTGCTGCCAATTTCCGTGTTGTAGGGCATAAACCGCTTGGATCCAGAACGGCAGAACTCTCAATTCCAGTCAGGTGTAATACCGGAAACGCAGAGCTGGTTAATGTTAATTTGAGTCTGACGGCAACCAGTGATCCCGATTATCCTCAGGCAATCAAGACATCACGACCAGGTGTCGGTGTTGTGGTCACCGACAGCCAAAACAACATTATTTCGCCTGCCGGTGGCACACTGCCGCTATCCATCCCTGACGACGCGGACAGCTTCGCTCGAATGAATGTTTATCCGGTCAGCACGACAGGTGTACCACCGGAAACCGGGAGCTTTGAAGCCACAGCAACGGTGAGAATAAACTTTGACTGATATGTGAACGTATGAAAAAGAACACAATATTTCAAGTCGTTATCTTATCATTCACTTTGCTTTATATGCATGTCGGGATAGCTGGACCTGAACAAGTCAGTATGCATATTTATGGTAATGTGGTCGATCAGGGCTGTGATGTTGCCACCAAAAGTGCATTACAAAATATTCATATTGGTGATTTTAATATCAGTGATTTTCAGACCGCGAATACCGTAAGCACTGCTGCTGATTTGAATATCGATATCACCGGTTGTGCCGCTGGTATTACTGGCGCGGACGTCCTTTTTAGCGGCGAGGCTGACACCCTTGTGCCGACACTGCTCAAATTAACTGACACAGGCGGAAGCGGTGGTATGGCAACGGGGATTGCTGTGCAAATTCTTGATGCGCAAAGTCAGCAAGAAATCCCGCTCAATCAGGTCCTACCTCTTACGCCCTTAAAAGCCGGGGATAACACACTCAAATATCAACTTCGTTATAAGTCCACAAAGGCGGGAGCAACGGGCGGTAATGCGACGGCGGTTCTCTATTTTGATCTGGTTTACCAGTGAAGGAGTGATGTTGAAACAGACAATCTGGATTCTGTTCTTACTGGGATTAACGGGGGGCTGTGAGCTATTTGCCCATGATGGCACGGTCAACATTAGCGGATCGTTTCGCCGTAATACATGCGTGCTGGCACAGGATAGCAAGCAAATCAATGTGCAGTTAGGCGACGTCTCGCTGACACGTTTTTCTCATGGGAATTATGGCCCGGAGAAATCGTTCATCATTAATTTGCAGGATTGCGGAACAGATGTCAGCACGGTTGACGTCACCTTTTCAGGAACCCCCGACGGAGTACAGAGCGAAATGCTGTCCATTGAAAGTGGTACGGATGCAGCCAGTGGGCTGGCAATTGCAATTCTGGATGATGCGAAGATATTGATTCCGCTTAACCAGGCGAGTAAAGACTACAGCCTACATAGCGGTAAGGTGCCATTAACTTTTTACGCGCAATTGCGACCTGTCAATAGCGATGTGCAGTCGGGTAAAGTGAATGCCAGCGCGACATTTGTACTTCATTATGACTAATACGTGGAACAGATTGGCGCTCTTGATTTTCGCCGTTTTATCGCTGCTGGTGGCGAGTGAATTGCAGGCAGGAGTGGTGGTCGGCGGAACGCGATTTATCTTTCCGGCAGACAGAGATTCGATATCTATTTCACTGACTAATACCAGTCAGGAATCCTGGCTTATTAACAGTAAAATCAATCGCCCAACGCGTTGGGCTGGGGGTGAAGCGTCGACAGTACCAGCACCATTACTGGCCGCTCCGCCACTTATTCTCCTGAAGCCCGGTACTACAGGCACATTGCGCTTGCTGAGAACGGAAAGCGACATCTTGCCCGTGGATCGCGAAACGCTATTTGAGTTAAGCATTGCCAGCGTGCCATCCGGCAAAGTTGAAAATCAGAGCGTAAAAGTGGCGATGCGCTCGGTATTTAAACTGTTCTGGCGACCCGAAGGTTTGCCGGGCGACCCGCTGGAAGCTTATCAACAATTACGCTGGACACGGAATTCGCAGGGTGTACAACTCACTAACCCAACGCCTTACTACATTAACCTGATTCAGGTGAGCGTAAATGGTAAAGCGTTAAGTAATGCGGGAGTTGTGCCACCTAAAAGCCAGCGTCAGACAAGCTGGTGTCAGGCTATAACAC
>OJKQ01000473.1_pt1 | contig 26360 bp, 27 predicted proteins | sample 1596641 | NCBI WGS metagenome assembly OJKQ01 (sample SAMEA4350167, study PRJEB24818) | metagenome | biome: human; feature: gut; material: faeces | place: Denmark | collected 2013-09 | reverse complement strand
GCGCCAATACGCGGGTCTTTCCAGCGAGGTCACGTTCATCGGACAGGGCGGCCACGCGGAGATCTGGGACAGCGCGGCCTATGACGAACTGGAGCAGCAGACGCTGACGCCTGAAAATCTGGCGGCTGTCATGGAGGAACTTGGCTTCTGATGGAATTCGCACACCGCTCTGTGCTTTTGAACGAGTGCATAGACGCGCTGGCCATCAAGCCCGACGGGATCTATCTCGACGGGACGCTTGGCGGCGCGGGGCATTCACTGCAGATCTGCCGGAACCTCACCACCGGCAGACTCATCGGCGTTGACCGTGATCTGGTTGCGCTGGAGGCCGCAAAAAAGCGGCTGTACCGCCACGCAAAAAAAGTAACGCTGGTACACGATAATTTTGAAAACGTCGGCGCGATCCTCACCGCACTGGGACTTGACCGGATCGACGGCATGCTGTTCGATCTGGGTGTTTCTTCTCCGCAGCTTGACGACGCGGAGCGCGGCTTTTCCTATATGGCCGACGCGCCTTTGGATATGCGCATGGACCGCGACCAGTCTCTCACGGCCTACGAGATCGTCAACAACTGGCCGCGCGAGGAATTAAAATCCATTCTCTACGAGTACGGCGAGGAGCGCTACGCCCCGCAGATCGCCGCCGCCATTGAACGCGTGCGTACCGACCGGCCCATTGAAACAACGCTGGAGCTGGTCGATATCATCCGCTCGGCCATGCCGCCCAGCGCGCTTCGAGAAAAGCAGCATCCGGCCAAGCGCAGCTTTCAGGCGATCCGCATCGCCGTGAACGACGAGCTGGCGGCGGTGCGCGAGATGATGGACACTGCGCCGGACAAGCTCCGCGTCGGCGGGCGGCTGTGCGTCATCAGCTTTCATTCCCTCGAGGACCGGATCGTCAAGACCGGCATCGCCCGGCGGGAGCACGGCTGCACCTGCCCGCGCGAGGCGCCGGTGTGCACCTGCGGCTTTGTGCAGACGCTGCGCAGCGTCTCCCGCAAACCGATCCTGCCCGGCGAGGAAGAACTGGAGTGTAACCCGCGCGCCCGCAGCGCGAAGCTGCGCGTTGCCGAGCGCGTCTGAGAAAGGAGCCGATCATGGCATCTCCTGCTTCGAAAAAACGCAATACCGCGCCCATGGACGGCAACGCGGCGTATGACCTGCACAGCACGGCTGCCGAAGAATACCGGTACAGTGCGCCGGTCGAGATGCCGCACGCTCCCCGGACGACGGAGGCCGTCGTCCCGGAGTCCGTTCCCACCCCCAAGCAGGCGATCGCCCCGCTGGCCGTGCTCGGCTTTGCCATTGCCGCCGTGCTGATCGTCGTGTCGCTGGTCGCGCGCGTGCAGCTCTCGCAGGCGTCGGCGGAGGTCTCGGCGCTGGAGGATCAGTATACCCAGCTGCAGGAGCAGCAAACGCGCCTGCGCATTGATTACGAGAGCGCGTTCAACCTCACGGAGATCGAGGATTACGCCATCCACGAGCTCGGCATGCAGAAGCCGCGCAGCGATCAGCTCTATTATATCAGCAGCGACGCCACGGACACGGCGGTGGTCCTTGACCAGAACGCGGCCGAACCGCTGAGCCTTGCCGACCGCCTCGGCGACTTCTTCTCTTCCATTTTGGAATATTTTCGATAAGCCAGCCTGTATGATAGTACTATCCCCGCAGGAACAAGGAGACAGACATGGCGAATGAAACTTCCGGGTGCCGGGACAACCGCGTGCCTTTTCGTGCAAGTACCAAAACACCGAATATCATGATGCTCCGCCGCACACGCTTCCTTTTGATTGTGTGCGGCATCCTTGCATTTGCTGTCCTTGGCATCAAGCTGTTCAATGTCATGATCGTACACCATGACGAGTACGAAAAAATGGCGATCGACCAGCAGGTGCGCACGACGGAGATCACGGCCTCGCGCGGCGCGATCTACGATACGAACGGCAAGATCCTGGCCATGAACGCCTCGGCCGATACGATCTTCATCAGCCCGGCCGAGATCGTCAAGAACAAAGAAGATCCGCAGCTGATCGCGCGCGAACTTTCCGAGATCCTCGACGTCGATTATGATAAGATCCTGGCCATGACGAAGAATACCGACCGCTGGTATGAGGTCGTCAAGCGCAAGGTCGAGCCGGAAGTGTCGGAAAAAGTGCGCGCGTTCAAGAAGGAGAACAATCTCACCGGCGTGAAGATCGAGCCGGACACGAAGCGCTATTACCCCTACGGCAATCTGGCCGCGCACGTCATCGGCTTCGTCGGGCAGGACAACAACGGCCTCTACGGCCTGGAGCAGCGCTATGACAGCTATCTGACCGGCAGCGCCGGGCGCATCATCCGCGCGACGGATAACCGCGGCACGGATATGCTCTTTGTCAACTACGAGGACTACTACGATGAGACAAAGGGCGACGACATGAACCTGACCATCGACGCCACGATCCAGTATTACCTCGAAAAGCACCTGCAGCAGGCGGTCGAGGACTACGACGTGCAAAATGGCGCCGCGGCCATCGCCATGGACCCCAACAGCGGCGCCATTCTCGGCATGGTCTCGCTCGGCAACTTTGACCTGAACGACTATCAGAAGGTCAGCGACAAGGATCAGGAGGCCATCGACGCCGAAACGGATCCCGACAAGAAGGCCGAGATGCTCTCCGCCGCGCAGACGAAGCAGTGGCGCAACAAGGCCCTGTCGGACACCTACGAGCCCGGCTCGACGTTCAAGATCATCACGCTGGCCATGGCGCTCGAAGAGGGCGTGGTCAATGAAAATTCGTCGTTTTACTGCGGCGGCAGCACGAACGTGCTCGGCCGTACCGATCCGCTCAAGTGCTGGAAAACGACCGGCCACGGCAGTCAGAACCTGACGCAGGCCATCCAGCACTCGTGCAACGTGGCGCTCGTGCAGATTGGCCAGCTCATCGGCGCGCGCACCTTCTACAAGTACGCCGAGGCGTTCGGCTTCCTGAACTTGACCAGCAACGTGGACAGCAACCTCACCGCCAAGACCGGCATCGACATGTCCGGCGAGAGCGGCAGCATCTGGTGGAGCCAGAACACGTTCTACGACACGGAGAACCTCTCCCAGCTCGCGGCGGCCTCCTTCGGCCAGACGTTTACGATCACGCCGCTGCAGCTCATCACGGCAGTCAGCGCCTGCGTCAACGGCGGCTATCTCATGAAGCCGTACGTCGTCAAGAGCATCGTCAACAGCGACGGGGAAGCGGTCGTGTCCAATTCGCCGACCGTGGTGCGCCAGGTCGTGAGCGAGCAGACGAGCGCCACCGTGCGCCAGATCCTCGAGCAGGTCGTCGGCGACCCCGTCGACGGCACCGGTAAGAACGCCTACGTCGCCGGCTACCGCATCGGCGGCAAGACCGGCACGTCGGAAAAGGTCGCGCAGGACGCGGCCGGCGGCGCGAAGGAGTACATCGTCTCGTTCATCGGTTTTGCGCCGGCGGATGACCCGCAGATCGTCATCCTCGTGCTGCTCGACACGCCGAGCAACAGCACCGGCATCTATATCAGCGGCGGCCAGATGGCCGCGCCCGTCGTCGGCAAAATGATGGCGGACATCCTGCCGTACCTCGGCGTGGAGCCGTCGTACTCCGAGACGGAAGAGACGCATATGGATAAGACCGTACCGAACGTGACGGGCCTGTCCGTTGAGCAGGCGAAGGCCGCGCTCGCGGAGGTGGGCCTGCAGGCGCGCATCTACGGCGATGGCAGCACAATCACGGCGCAGCTTCCGGGCAGCGGCGCGGTCGTGGCCAACGGCAGCACCATTCTGCTCTATGCCGGCAAAGAGCCCTCGGCCGACAAGGAGACGATGCCGGATCTGTCCAATCTCAGCTATCAGACAGCCCGCGACCGCATGGCCGCACTGGGGCTGTATATCAAGACCAGCAGTTCGATCACGGATACCGCGGCGCAGGTCATCTCCGGCCAGAGCGTCGCCGCAGGCACCCAGATCGATCACGGTACGGTCGTGGAGGTCACGCTCGTGACCAGCGATTCGGGCATGCTGGGCCGATACTGACGAACAACGGAGGTACGTTTATGAAACTCAAGCGACTGCTGTCCGTTCTGGACGTGTGCGAATGCACCGCCGATCCGGAGCTGGACATCCGGGACATCAGCTTCGACTCGCGCACCACGCAGCCCGGCGACCTGTTCGCCGCCGTCTGCGGGTATGAGTCCGACGGGCACCGGTTCATCGGCGCGGCCGCCGAGCGCGGTGCGGCCGTCGTGCTCTGCCAGCGAAAGCCAGAGGTCGAGATACCGTATATCCTCGTGGCCGACAGCCGCCTTGCGCTCTCGCGCATCTGCTGCGAATTTTTCGATAACCCGTCGCGTGAGCTGACCATGATCGGTGTGACCGGCACGAACGGCAAGACCACCGTCACCACGCTCATCAAGCACATGCTTGAGCAGTGCCTGCACACGAAGGTCGGTCTCATCGGCACGAACGCGAACGTCATCGGCGACGAGGTGCTGCACACCGAGCACACCACGCCCGACGCCTATGAGCTGCAAAAGCTCCTGCGCCGAATGGTCGACGCCGGCTGCACGCACGCGGTCATGGAGGTGTCGTCGCACTCGCTCGTGCTGCACCGCGTGGAGGGCATCCGCTTCCGGGTGGGCATCTTCACGAACCTGTCGCAGGACCATCTGGACTTTCACAAGACCATGGAGGCGTATGCCGCGGCCAAGGCGCAGCTGTTTGCGCAGAGTGACGTCGGCATCGTCAACGCGGACGACGATTGGGCGCACGTCATGCTCGAGCACGCCAAATGCCCGATGCACACCTATTCCGCCAAACGCAACGACGCCGACCTCGTGGCCAAGGACATCCGCCTGAGCGCGTCGGGCGTGCGCTTTGTCGCCATGCACGGCGATGCGATCGCGCGCATGCGCCTCGGCATCCCCGGCATGTTCTCGGTCTACAACGCGCTGAGCGTCATTGCCTGCGCCTGCGCGCTCGGCATTTCGCTCGACGACTGCGCCGCCGCGCTCGACACGGCAAAGCCCGTCAAGGGCCGCGCCGAGGTGCTCGAGACCGACGGGGATTACGCCATCCTCATCGACTACGCCGTCACGCCCGACGCCATCGACAACATCCTCACGACGGTGCGCGAGTTCGCACCCGCGCGGCTCGTGTTCCTCTTTGGCTGCGGCGGCGACCGGGACCGCGGCAAGCGTCCGAAGATGGGCCGCATCGCGGGCCAGAAGGCGGATTTCGTCATCGTCACGAGCGACAATCCGCGCACGGAAGACCCGGAGGCGATCATCGCCGATATCCTTCCCGGTCTCAAGGAGACGCACACGCCCTATGTCGTGCGGCCCGACCGGCGCGAGGCCATCGCCTACGCGATCGAGAATCACTGCCCCGGCGATGTCATCATCCTCTGCGGCAAGGGCCATGAGGATTACCAGATCATCGGCAAGACGAAAGTGCACATGGACGAGCGCGAGATCGTCGCCGAAATACTCGAGAAGAGGAAGAGAGAGAAATGACACTGAAGCTGATACTGGCGTTCGTCATCGCGTTTGCGGTGTCGGCCGTCGTCGGATTTTTCCTGGTCCCGTATCTCAGACGCATCAAGGCGGGCCAGAGCATCAAGGAAAACGGCCCCACGTGGCACATGTCCAAGCAGGGCACGCCCACCATGGGCGGGCTGATGTTCATTGCCGCGATCACGGTCGTGTGCCTGTCGGTCGGCTTTGAGTGCATGGCCGAGGGCGAATACGGCCACCTGTTTTGTCTGGCGTTCGCGCTCGTGTTCGGCGCGATCGGTTTTCTGGACGACTATGAAAAGCTCCGGAAAAAGCAGAATCTCGGCCTGACGGCCGGCAAGAAGCTGCTGCTGCAGCTGGCGGCGGCCGTGGCGTTCATTTTCCTCATGCGCCGCTTCGGCTATGTCGCGCTCGACAGCCTGTACATCCCGTTCTGGAACAAGACGGTGCCGGTCTCCGAGCCGCTGTATGTCATCTTCGCGGCCTTCGTTATCGTCGGAACGGTCAACTCCGTGAACCTCACCGACGGTGTGGACGGCCTCGCCGCGAGCACGACGATGCCGGTGTGCATCTTCTTCGCCGTCATCTCCATGCTCTGGGGCGAGCGGTTTTTGTCCCTCGGCGTGTTTGCCTCCGGCATTGCCGGCGGCCTGCTGGGCTTTTTGATCTATAACTTCCACCCGGCGAAGGTGTTCATGGGCGACACGGGTTCGCTCTTTCTCGGCGGCGCGGTCGCGGCGCTGGCCTTTGCCTACGACATGCCGCTCATCCTTGTGACGCTCGGCATCATGTACATCATCGAGGCGCTGTCGGATATCATCCAAGTCGGCTACTTCAAGCTCACGCACGGCAAGCGCGTGTTCAAAATGTCCCCGTTCCACCACCATCTTGAGATGGGCGGCTGGACGGGCCACAAGTGGAAGGAAACGCAGATCGTGGCGCTGTTTGCCGGCGTGACGGTGCTGTTTGCAGTTTTGTCGTTCATCGGCGTGTTCCACCGCTTCGGCGTGTGAGGCGCGCGCCGCGGTGCAGGGAGGTGCTTATATGAATATTTCCGATCTGAGACTTCCCGCGCGCCAGGCGAAAGCGCCCGCCGGGCCGAAGCGCGGCAGCTTCGACCTGCCGTTTTTCGTGCTCACGCTGCTGCTGCTGACGATCGGCGTCATCATGGTGCTCTCGTCGAGCTTCGCCCGCGCGTATGCGCAGGGCAAGTCGCCGACGTATTACTTCGTGCGCCAGGCGGCCTTTGCCGTGGCCGGCGTTGTGGCCATGATCTTGCTGTCCAAAGTGCGCATGGCGACCTACCGCCGTCTGTCGCTGCTGGTGCTGGGCGTGAGCATCTTCCTGCTTGCCATCGTCTGGATCCCGCACATCGGCACTCGCGTCAACGGTGCGCGCCGTTGGCTGAGCCTCGGCTTCACGACGTTTCAGCCGTCGGAGATCGCAAAGATCGCGGTCGTGCTGTTTTTCTCCAGCATGATCTGCACCTATAAAGAGCAGATGCAGACGTTCCGCTACGGTGTCGTGCCGTTCATGGTCGTCACGGTCGTTATCGTCGGCCTGCTGATGCTCGAGCCGCATCTGTCGGCGTCCATCATCATCATGGCGCTTGCGATCGTGATGATGTTTGTCGGCGGCATCAAGCTCTCGTACCTGCTCGTCGGCATGGGCAGCGCGGGCGCGCTGCTGCTCATCGCAAGCAAATTCGTGCCCTATGTGCACAAGCGCATCGTGTCCTGGCGCGACCCGTTTGCCGATACGAGCGCGGCCGGCTATCAGATCGTGCAGTCGCTGTATTCCATCGGCTCGGGCGGCTTTCTCGGGCTCGGCCTCGGCCAGAGCCGGCAGAAGTACCTCTATCTGCCCGAGGAGCACAATGACTATATCTTTTCCATCGTCTGCGAGGAGCTCGGCTATGTCGGCGCCATTGCGATCCTGATCCTGTTTGCGCTGCTCATCTGCCGCGGCTACTGGATCGCCGCGCACTCGCCCGACCGCTACAGCTTCCTCGTCGGCATCGGCATCACGACGCTGCTGTCGATCCAGGTGTTTTTGAACATCGCAGTCGTCACGAACCTCATCCCCTGCACGGGCATCTCGCTGCCGTTTTTCAGCTACGGCGGCACGGCGCTGCTCATGCAGCTCGGGGAGATGGGCATCATCCTGAGCATCTCGCGCGACATTCCGACGAAAAAAGCGCGCTAGTTTCTGACTTTGAAGTGTATATCCGGCAGCCCGCGGCGGCCTTCGGCGCGGACTGCCCGATTTCCGTTTTTGATCCTGGGAGGCATTGCTATGAATTTTCTCTTTACCTGCGGCGGCACCGCAGGCCACATCAACCCCGCGCTCGCGGTCGCTGGCATCCTGCGCGACCGGATGCCCGACTGCGGCATCCTCTTCGTCGGCGCCAACGGCAAGATGGAGACCGACCTCGTCCCGCGCGCGGGCTACGACATCGTGACCATTGAGGTCACGAACATCCACCGCAGCCTCAAGCCGTCGGAGATCGCGTACAACTTCCGCTCGCTGCACAACGCGCGGCAGGCGACGAAGGACGCGCGCAAGATCATCGAGGACTTTCAGCCTGACGTCGCCATCGGCACCGGCGGCTATGTCTGCTACCCCGTGCTCAAGGCGGCGGCGCAGCTCGGTATCCCCACCGTCGTGCATGAATCCAACGCCGTGCCCGGCCTGACGACGAAGATGCTTGCCGGCGCGGTCGACCGCATCCTCGTCGGCTTCGAGGAGAGCAAGCAGCACTACAGCGAGCAGGAAAAGGTCGTCGTCACCGGCACGCCGGTGCGCGGCGCGTTCACGGCCTGCTCCAAGGCGGAGGCCAAGCGCCAGCTCGGGCTCGACCCGGACAGGCCGCTGGTCGTGTCGGTCTGGGGCTCGCTCGGCGCGTCGTACATGAACGAGGTCATGACGGCGTTCATCACGCGCGCCGCCGTCACGGACGCGCCGTTTGCGCTCATCCACTCGGCCGGGCGCAACGGCTATGAGAAGATGCACGCGGCCCTGCTCGAAAAGTGCCCGGCCGATCTCGCCGCGCACGGCATGGACGTGCGGCCGTATATTTATGACATGCCGCTCGTCATGGACGCGGCCGATCTCGTGCTCTGCCGCGCGGGCGCGTCCACGCTCGCGGAGCTCTCGTGCATCGGCAAGCCCGCGATCCTCATCCCGTCGCCGAACGTCACGAACAACCATCAGGAGCGCAACGCGCGCGTGCTCGAGCACGCCGGCGGGGCGAAGGTGCTGCTCGAGGGCGCGTTCACGGCGGACGATCTGTATAACCTCGTCAGCGACCTGCTCGCCGACCCCGCGCAGCTTGCGCAGATGGCGCAGAACATGAAATCCGCCGGCGTTGCCGACGCCGCCGAGCGCATTGCCGATCTGGTGCTGAAACTGGCCGACCGGCACGCAAAATGACAATCTCGCGTTTCTCTGCATAGGATGGCATGAATTTGCTGTGCGGAGGAAAGATTATGAGCATATGGCACATTTACGGCGGAAACAGACTGACCGGGAGCACCCAGGTGCAGGGCGCCAAGAATGCGGTGCTGCCGATCATGGCGGCATCCGTGCTCGCCGGCAGTGAGACGGTTCTGCACAACGTGCCCGACCTGAAGGACGTGACGATCACGCTGCGCATCCTGCGCCATCTCGGCTGCACGGCGGAGCGCGACGGGGACACGGTGCGCATTGATTCCCGCGGCATGAACCGCGACTTCATCCCGCACGATCTCATGCGGGAGCTGCGCTCCTCGGTCATTTTTCTCGGCGCGATCCTCACGCGCTTCGGAACGGCGAGCCTGTCCATGCCGGGCGGGTGCGAGCTCGGCCCGCGGCCGGTGAACCTGCACCTCGACGCGCTGCGCGCGCTCGGCGCGGAGGTCACGGAGCGCGGCGGAGACATCGTCTGCTGCGCGCACGACCTGAAGGGGCGGCGCATCCTGCTGCCGTTTCCGAGCGTCGGCGCGACGGAAAACGCCATGCTGGCCGCCTGCGCGGCGGCGGGGGAGACGGTCATCTGCAACGCCGCGCGCGAGCCGGAGATCCTCGACCTGCAGTGCTACCTGCGCAAGCTGGGCGCGCGCATTTCCGGCGCCGGCACGTCGACGGTCACGGTCAGCGGCTTCCGACCGCAGCCGTTTGTGGAGCACACGATCATGCCGGACCGCATCGTCGCGGCGACGATTTTGTGTGCCGGAGCCGCCTGCGGCGGCGATGTGGAGCTGCAGGGCGTAGATCCGGACCATTTTTTGACCGTTCTGGACTCGCTTTCCGAGGCTGGGTGTGCTATAATAAAAACGGCGTCCACCGTGCGCTTGACATCGACCGGGCGGCTCACCGCGCCGCGGCCGGTCGTCACGCAGCCGTATCCGGGCTTTCCCACGGATGCGCAGCCGCCGCTCATGGCTGCCTGCCTGAAGGCGAAGGGCACCACGGTGTTCACTGAAAACATCTTCACCAACCGTTATCGTCATGCCGAGGAGTTCCGGCGTCTGGGCGCAGCCGTCAGCATCGAGGGGCGCGTGGCCTATGTCACCGGCGTCGACCGGCTCACCGGCGCGCCGCTCACATCGAGCGACCTGCGCGGCGGCGCGGCCATGATCGTGGCCGGCCTCTCCGCCGAGGGCGAGACCGAGATCCTCGACAACGGCTATATCAACCGCGGCTACGACCGCTTCGATGCGTGCCTGTCGGCGCTTGGGGCCGATGTGCGCTGCGCGGCGCCGCGGTGAAAGGAATCACCTGCCTATGAAACAATCGAAGCAGCCCGGGCCGCGCCGCGCGCGCCGGCCCCGCCGCCCATCCGGCGGCCGGGGCAGGTCGCTGCTGCAGCCGCTGATCTTTCTGCTGATCTGCGCGGCGCTCGTCCTGGGCATGAGCGTATTTTTCCGTGTTGCAAAGATCGAGGTCGTGGGCAACTCTATCTACACGGCCGAGGAGGTCGTCGAGGCCTCCGGCATCGGCACGGGCGACAATCTGTTTTTCATCAACCGTTTCTCGGCTGCCAGCCGCATCTTCAGCAAGCTCCCGTATGTGGACAAAGCGAAGGTCACGCGCGCGCTGCCCAACCGCGTCACCATCACGATCCAGGAGAGCAGCGCCATGGCCTATGTTCAGGCGGATGGCGGTTACTGGGTTTTGGACCAGAACTGCAAGCTGCTCAAATCCGTCACGGAGAGCGAGCTGACCGGCCTTGCCCGGGTCGACGGCATTACGCCGGTCGAGCCGAAGGTCGGCGAGGTGCTCAACGCCGGTGAGGCCGATGCGCCGAAGGTCACGTATCTGGCGGCGATCCTCGGCCAACTGCTCACGCGCGACATGGCGTCCAAGGTCACGGTCATCGACCTGTCGGATGCGTCCAACCCCGGCTTCACCTATGACGGACGATTCACGGTGCGCCTCGGCGCGAATGAAAATGTCGAGTACAAATTCGGTATGCTGCAAAGTGCGGTCTCCCAGCTCACGGCCAGCGATGCCGGCACCATCGACCTGTCGATCGACAAACGCGCACATTTCAGCCCCGGCTGATTGTTCACAAAAAAAGATTGACCTGATAAGGAAAACGATATAAAATGGGAAAGAATAAGAACAAACAGAAGCGCAACCCGCCAAAAAACGGCTTCCAGAGCGCGCATGCGCCGGCCGCCGATACAAATAGAAACAACAGGGAGGAACCGAATATGTCCTTTGCTACCGAGTCCGGTCCGGAAAATGTCGTCACCATCAAGGTCGTTGGCGTCGGCGGGGCCGGCAACAACGTCGTAAACCGCATGGTTAAGTCCGGCACTCAGGGAATTGAGTACGTGGCTGTCAATACAGATAAGCAGGCTCTGGCCGTTTCGAGCGCGGATCAGAAGATCCAGATCGGCGAGAAGCTGACCCATGGTCAGGGCGCCGGCAGCGATCCTGACGTCGGCAAGCGCAGCGCCGAGGAGAGCCGCAACAACATCGCCAAGAGCCTGGAGAATGCGGACATGGTCTTCATCACCGCCGGCATGGGCGGCGGCACCGGCACGGGCGCAGCGCCCACGATCGCGGACATCGCCCGCGAGGCCGGCATCCTGACCGTCGGCGTCGTCACCAAGCCCTTCAAGTTCGAGGGCAAGCGCCGCATGGATCAGGCCATGGTCGGCATCAACGAGCTGCTGGGCAAGGTCGACTCCCTGCTCATCATCCCGAACGACCGGCTGAAGTTCGCCACCGACCAGAAGGTCACGCTGGCCAACGCCTTCGAGATCGCGGACGATGTCCTGCGTCAGGCCGTCGTGAGCATCTCGGACCTCATTAAGAACACCGGCTTCATCAACCTCGACTTTGCGGACGTCACCTGCGTCATGAAGGACGCCGGCTTCGCCCACATGGGCGTCGGCCGCGCCGCCGGCAAGGGCAAGGCGGAGGACGCCGCCCGCATGGCCGTGGCCAGCCCCCTCATGGAGACGTCCATCAACGGTGCGCGCGGCGTGCTCATCAACATCACCGGCTCTGAGGATATGGGCCTGGAGGATGTCGAGACGGCCGCAAACCTCGTTCAGGAGGCTGCGCACCCGGACGCCAACATCATCTTCGGTGCGAGCTTCGATCCCTCGCTCGACGACGAGATCCGCGTGTCCGTCATTGCCACCGGCTTCGACGAGCCGGGCAAGGCGCAGGCCGAGCAGGCTGCCGCCGCTCCGGCGCAGGCCCCCGCTGCCGGCCTCTACACGGCCGCGGCGACCGCTGCCAAGGCTGCTGCTCCGGCTGCGGCCCCGGCCGCTCCGGCGACGCCGGCTCCGGCTGCTGCCCCGGCTGCGGACGCTGCCGCGCCCGCGGAGGAAGATCCGTTCGACAGCATCTTCAAGATCTTCAATTCCAAGTAATTCGACATTTTTTGACCAAAACCGCCTTCGCTCCTGTGAAGGCGGTTTTTGCATTCCAACGGAGGAGGCAGCTGCTTGAAAAACTGGCGCATTACCCGCGTTCTGATGTCCATGGCGGACACGTTTCTCGCCCGGCGCGTGACGCGCTCGGCGGCCGAGCTCGCCTACTGCATGGTCATGGCGCTGTTCCCGGCCATCATCTGCATATACGATCTGCTCGCGCTCATCCTGCGCGACCCGGCCGCCGTGCTGCGCATCGTTGAGACGCTCGTGCTCCCGCGCGAGACGCAGGCGCTCGTATCGGACTTTCTGACTTACGTGTCCGGCAACACGAGCGAGGTCATGTTCTTTGCCGCGCTGCTGGTCATGATCACGAGCGCGTCGGCCGCTTTCCGCGCCATGGCCGCCATCGTCGGCGAGATCCACGGCGGCAAACGCTTCGGCATCGTGCGCAGCACGATCGTGAGCGTGGCCTTTTCCGTGGCGTTCCTGCTGGTGCTGTACCTGTGCATCCTGCTCATGCTGACCGGCAAGCACTTTCTGCTCTGGCTCGATGCGCTGCTGCCGCATGTGAGCATCGTCTGGTCATGGACGTGGCTGCGGTTTTTGATCCTGTTTGCCATTCTGCTGATGATGATCCTGATCCTCTACCGGCTCACCACGCCGCGCCGGCCGCAGCACCGGGTGCTGCCGGGGGCGGTGTTTTCCGCCGTGGCGATCGTGTGCATGAGCATCCTGCTGTCGTGGCTGATCGGCAACAGCACAAAGTATTCCCTCGTGTATGGATCGCTCGCTTCGGCCGTGATCCTGCTGTTCTGGTTTCAGGCGTTCGGACTGCTGCTGATCCTTGGCGTGCTGCTCAACCATGCGCTTGAGGTGACTGCGGAACAAGAACCGTAGATGTGCCTGCTTCCTTAGAAAAGTTTGGAATCTCGCTTTACAAACCGACAATTTTCACGTATGATAATTGGTTAAGAAGAGTTTGTGAGCCGAAGACGGCTTTTGCGCCGAAAAATTGATCGAATTCAGATTTTTTTGCAATAAAATTCGTTTTCAGGCATTATTCTCATGTGGGGTAATTCTATGCAAAATGATGATATGCACAGCGCCGGTTCGTGCATGGCCAGCGGCCGGCCGCCGGATGATGCGCTCATACTGCGCATCGCGCAGGGGGATACTGCGGCACTGGAAGTGCTGTATCGCCAGACGTCCTCCTCCATTTACGGCTTCGCGCTGTCCATCCTTCGGGATCCTGTGGCGGCGGAGGACGTGATGCAGGACACGTTTGTGAGCGTGATGCAGTCGGCGCCGGGCTATCAGCCGTCGGGCAAACCGATGGCGTGGCTGCTGACGATCGCGCGCAATCTGGCGTTGATGCGCCTGCGCAAGGCGGAAAACAAAAACCTGTCTTTTGATGAGTTGTTTCATGTGGAAGATACGCATGATGCCTATCAGGTGACAGAGAATCATATGGTGCTTGAGAAAGTGCTGCATACGCTCACAGACAGCGAGCGGCAGATCGTGATGCTGCACGCGCTGTCCGGTCTCAAGCACAGAGAAGTTGCCGACCTGCTGGGAATCCCGCAGGCAACAGCCATTTCTCGTTATAATCGTGCGCTTGGAAAGCTGCGCAATTCGATGGGAGGTGACGATCTTGACCGATAAGGAATTGCTGGAACAGCTGCGGACCGAGGTCGTTGCCGAGACGCCGGATTGCTGGAGCGCCATCTTGGCGCGTGTGCAGGCCCCGGCGCAGCAGCCGGAGGAGGAGAAGGTCGTCCCAATGCCGGAGCGCGGACGTCGCCGCGGTGCGTGGAAGCGCTGGGTCGCAGCGGCGGCGGTGTTCTTCCTGGCCGTGCTCGGTGGCGGACTGTATGCCACGCAGGTGCCCGGCGGCGTTGCTACGCTCGATGCCAACCCCAGCATCGAGCTGACAGTCAACAAGCTCGGCCGGGTCTTGTCCGCACGCGCGTGCAACCCGGACGCCCAATTTGTGCTCGACGATCTGGAGTTGCGCAATCAGTCCCTGCAGACGGCAGCGGACGAGATCGTCGCTGCAATGCAGACAGATGGCTATCTATCGGCAGATACGAACTCCGTCCTCGTGACGGTCGAGGCCGGCAAGGGCGATGCGCGTCTGCGCGACCGGCTGGCTGCGGCCGTGGAAAGCGCCCAGACGGATTGCGGCATGGACCCTGCGGTCCTTGCTCAGGTGCTGGAGGTAGATCCGGAGCTGGAGGCGTATGCCTCTGCCGTGGGTGTCAGCGCCGGCAAGGCGATGCTGATCCGGCAGATCAGCGACCAGGTGCAGGACCTTTCCGGCGAGGAGCTGGTCAGCCTGCCGATCAACGATCTGAACATTCTGGCGGCTTCCAACAAAGTGGAGCTGCCCGGCGTCGCGTCCATCGGTGCGGCGAGCACCGGTGCATATGTCCCGTATGACGAGGCGCTGCAGGCGGCGCTTACGTGCTGCGGCCTGACTGCGGACGATGTCACGCAGGCCAGCATGCGCTTCACGCTCATCGACGGGGAGATGGTCATGGAGTTCGTGCTCTCGGACGGCGAGCGGCACTATGTGTGCAGCGTCGATGCCGAAACGACTGAGGTCTGCCGCCTGACGGGCGATGAGCCGAAGCGGCCGGAAGAGACGGAGATCGTTCCGGTCTTGCCGGTGGTGCGGCCGAATTTGCCCGTGACGCCGGCGCCGACTCCGACGCCCACCCCGATGCCGGAGCCGACACCGACACCGACGCCGATGCCGACGCCTGCCCCGACGCCGACTCCGACGCCGACGCCGCCCGTCGGCCCGGTCACGCAGGAGCAGGCGCTGAAGATCGCCATTGCGGCGGCCGGCATCTCGGAGAGCGACCTGGCCGCGTGGGATGTTCAGCTCGACGAGAGTGGTGTGCAGCCGGTCTACCGCGTGACGCTTACGACGGTGTACTACTTCCACCCCCGCTACGTCGTGGCTGTCGATCAGCAGACCGGAACGGTGCTCTCGGTGGAACGGTCCGCATAATTCAAGCAACGAAAAGGACGCCCGACCGGGCGTCCTTTTTTGCTGCGCGCAGACATGGCGCATCCCTCTGCCGGTGGGGCAGAGGGATGCACGACTTCAGTTCATGAATTTTTCGATCGCCTGATTCAGCTCGTCGATGGCCTGCTGGTCGCCGGTCTCCACAGCGTCGGCCAGACAGTGGTCGATGTGATCCTTCAGGATGATTTTTGCTGTGTTGTTGAGCGCCGAACGCACGGCTGCGAGCTGGATGAGCACCTCGGCACAGTCGCGTCCGTCCTCTACCATGCGCTTGACCGACTCCAGATGGCCGATCGCGCGGGCCAGCCGGTTGATGACCGCCTTGGTCTGCGTGTGGGTGTGCGGGTGCGTGTGGGTGTGCCCCTCGCCGCCGTGGCAGTGGGTGATGACGTTGCCGTTCTCGTCCACGTGCGTGTGCACCATCGTGTTGGGATCCTGTTCCGCCATGGTATCATCTCCTGTCATTTCGCCGCAATTTTACCGTGTTTTGCGCCGCTTGTCAATGCGCAGCCTCAGTAACCGTCGGCCTGCAGCGCGGCGCGCAGCTTTTCGATGGCCTTCTTCTCGATGCGTGAGACGTAAGACCGGCTGATGCCGCAGCGCTGCGCGGTCTCGCGCTGCGTCAGCGCCTCACTGCCGCCGATGGCATAGCGCAGGCGGATGATCTCCGCTTCACGCGCATCGAGCACTTCGCCGATGCAGCGCCGCAGCGCCCGGCTGACCTCGTCCGCCTGGAGGTGTTCGTCCATGTCGTCGTCCTCGGACAGAATGTCGATCAGCGACAGGTTGTTGCCGTCGCCGTCCGTGTCGAGCACATCCGAGAGCAGCATTTCCGACGCATTCTTGCGCGTGCTGCGAAAATACATCAGGATCTCGTTTTCGGCGCACTTGCTGGCGTACGTCGCCAGACGCACGCCCTTGTCAGGCCGGTAGGTGTTGATGCCCTTGATGAGCCCGATCGTGCCGATCGAGATCAGGTCGTCCGTGTCGTCATAGTGCGTGTAGTATTTTTTGATGATGTGCGCCACCAGCCGCAGGTTGCGCTCAATGAGCACATTGCGCGCCTCCAGATCGCCCTGCAGCCAGGCGTCGAGATATTTGCGCTCCTCGGCCTCGCTCAGCGGACGCGGGAACGAGCCGCCGGGCGTCAGGCGCAGCATCAGAAATGCACTGCTCATCATCAGCATCAGGGTACTGTACAGCATTTTCAGCCCTCCGTTTCTGCCTGTGGCCATTCTATTCGGCGGCTGCAAGTACACTTGCCTGCCACACAATTTTCCGGATGTGCGCAAATGTTACACAACGAAGCGTTGATTACTGAATAAAAAATGACGGTGCGACGAAGAAAATCATACGTTATACTTGACAAAATGCCCAAAAAGCGTTAATCTTTGAACAGAAGGCCATCCCGGATTGAAAAATGGCCGGTGTGCTCAAAATTGAAAGGAGAACATATCATGGATTACAAAACTCTGAGTGTGAAGACGTTTATCGAGGACATGAACGGCAAAGAGATCATGATGAAGACGGTTCCGTCCCTGACCAAGTATCCCCTGAAGCTCTTCTACAAGAAGACCGTCGGCGACATCGTCAATCTCGTTCGCAGCAAGAAGCTCGTTCCGGAAGATGCCATCCAGGCTTTCATCAAGGACGTCGAGGCGCTCTAAGTTATCTCATATGCAACAGATCCCCTGCCGGCTGGCAGGGGATCGTTTTTTGCCCGTCTGGTTTACATAACTCTTATTTTTGCGATGAAACGCAAAAAACGGATTGACAATCCGTTCAACTTGTGGTACAAAGTAAGAAAAGTAATACGATTCTTACAGGAGGCAGATCGCATGGAATCCATGCAGGACAAATTCATGACCACGGTGCGCATCGGTCCGAAGGGACAGATCGTGATCCCGAAGGAGGTGCGCGCGATGTTTGGGCTCGCGCCGGGGGACTCGCTCATCCTGCTGGCGGACCGCGAGCGCGGCATCGCGCTGCAGAGCAGCAGCTACTACGATTCGTTCGTGCGCGCGGTGTTCGATCAGGGCGCGCAGGCGGCCGCGCCGGATGTGCCCGAGGCCGAGACGAAGGTGTTTGCCTCCGCGCTGGAGCGGGAGCTGAAGAAGGGGGACAGCAAGTGAACATTCTGGAAGTGGAGGGCCTGTGCAAGACCTATCCGGCGTTTGCGCTGCGCGATGTGTCGTTCGCAGTCGAGCCGGGGACGATCATGGGCTTCATCGGCCGCAACGGCGCCGGCAAGAGCACGACCATCAAGTCCATGCTCAACCTCGTGCACCCGGACAGCGGCCGCGTGACCATGTTCGGGCAGGATTTTTACGCCAACGAGCCGGCCTGCAAGCAGCAGCTCGGCGTGGTGCTCGGCGGTGTGGATTTTTACCCGAATAAGAAGCTGCGCAGCATCACGAACGTGACGCGGACGTTTTACGACCGCTGGGACGAGGACAAATACCGGCACTATCTGCAGCTGTTCGCGCTCGACGAGACGAAGAAGGTCTCGCAGCTCTCGTCCGGCATGCGCGTGAAGTATATGCTCGCGCTTGCGCTCTCGCACGATGCGCGCCTGCTCATCCTTGACGAGCCGACGAGCGGACTCGACCCCGTGTCGCGCGACGAGCTCATGGAGCTGTTTCGCGGCGTGGTCAAAAGCGGCGAGCGCAGCATCCTGTTTTCGACGCATATCACGTCCGATCTCGAAAAGTGCGCCTCGCACATCACGATGATCAAGGACGGGCAGATCCTGTGCAGCGACACGCGCGACGGGTTTCTCGCGCGCTATCGCGCGCAGTTCGGCGACGGGCAGATGTCGCTCGAGGACATTCTTGTGCGCGTGGAAAGGAGAAGCTATGACAGCGAAGATTTTCTCTAAGGACCTGCGCCTTGCAGCGCACCCGATGATGTACGTGTTCGCGCTCTTCGGCGTCATGCTCATCATCCCGAACTATCCGTACACGGTCGTATTTTTCTACGGCCTGCTCGGCATTTTCTTCACGTTTCTCAACGGCCGCGAGAACAAGGACGTCTATTACTGCGCCGTGCTGCCGGTCACGAAGCGTGACCAGGTGCGCGCACGCGCCTGGCTCGTCGTGGCGGTGGAGCTGGCGGAGCTCGTGATCGCGGTTCCGTTTGCGTTCCTCTCCGCGCGCATCAATCCCAACGGCACGAACCTCGCCGGTATCGACGCAAACGTCGCGCTCTTCGGCTGCGTGCTGCTGATCTACGGCGTGTTCAACGTTGTGTTCCTGCCCGTGTTTTATAAGACGGCCATCCGCGCCGGGCGAGCGTTTCTGCTCGCGGTCATCCCGATGACGGTGCTCATGGTGCTCGTCGAGGCGCTGTCCCATTTTCCGGTCGTCGGGCCGTATCTCGATGCGACCGACGCGGCCGGTCAGGTGCGGCAGCTTCCGGTACTGGCCGTGGGGCTGGCGGCGTTTGCGCTGCTGTCGTGGCTGGCATACCGGAAGGCGGCCAAAAACTACGAGCGAGTCGATCTGTGACGGGGGACTTGCCGGAACGCGAAAAATATGCTATCCTGAAAAGCAGCTCGTGTGAGCTGCTTTTCATTTTTTCGTCCGGGAGGGATCTGCATGAAGAACAAACGTCTCTGGCTGTCGGTGACGCTGACGGTCCTGGTCGTCGTGTGCGCCATGCTCATTCTCTCGCGTGTCAACGAGGCGCGCAGCAACGCCGCGCCCGCCGCGCCGACGGATCTTATTCTCCCGCCGGACATCCAGACGACGGCGCAGCCCGATACGAAGAAGTATGACGACCTGCCGGATGTGGATATTTCCTCCTGGGAGTATCTCATTGCGAGTCAGGCGCATAATATCAGCGACTATGTTCCGGATGTGAGCAAGATCAGCGGCTCGCAGTCCACGTTCGATTCCCGCGCCGTCGACGCGCTCAATGCGCTGCTCAAAGCGGCCAGGGACGCCGGCTGGAGTCCGTATATCTACTGCGCCTACCGTCCGTACCTGACGCAGAAGCAGCAGTATGAGGATCAGGTCAGCGAGAACATGCGCAAGGGCGACACGCGCGACGAGGCTGAGACGGCCGCAGCGCGTGTGGCCGCGCCCCCCGGCACGAGCGACCATCAGACCGGCCTCGGCGCGGATATTGTTGACCAGTACTATTCCTCGCTGAGCGTGGACACGGTCAACGCGCGCTTTCTGACCTGGCTCGCCGACAACTGCGCGGACTACGGTTTCGTCATCCGCTACCCGTCGGACAAGGTCAGCATTACCGGGCGCAACGAGCCGTGGCACGTGCGCTATGTCGGCGACGCGGCGGCGCGGTTCATGACAGAGCACAACCTCTGCCTGGAGGAATTCGTGGCGTTGTACCAGTAAGTGTCCGGCGGCACAAAAAAAGGCTTGCATTGTGGGTCACGGGATGGTATGATATTGCCGTACGAAGGAAGCAGGATTTGACAGAGTGGGCACCCGCCCACTCTTTTTCTTGATGTCTTTCGAAGTGTCAGAAAATGGAATGGTGATGTATGAGTAAATTGACAGACGCTGTCCTCGCGCTGGCCGAGCCTGTGGCCGCGCAGCAGGGATGCGAGATCTGGGACGTGGAGTACGTCAAGGAAGCGGGCAGCCGCTACCTGCGCGTGTATATCGACAAGCCGGACGGCGTGTCGATCCAGGACTGCGAGGATTTCAGCCGTGCGCTCGATCCGATCCTCGACGAGGCCGACCCCATTCCCGACAGCTATATTTTCGAGGTGTCGTCCGCGGGAGCGGAGCGGCAGCTCAAGCGCCCGGGCGATTTTGAGCGCTTTCTCGGCGCGCAGGTCGAGGTGCGGCTTTACCAGCCGGTCGACGGCAGCAAGGTGCACATTGGCACGCTCGAGCAGTATGACAACGGCGACGTGACCGTCTCCGACGGCAAGACCCGCCGTGTCTTTCAAAAATCCGCCATCGCACAGGTGCGCCTGCACCTGACCATATAAGGAAAGGGAATTCGACCATGAACGCAGAATTTTTTGACGCAGTTGCAGATATCGAAAAAGAAAAAGGTATTCCGCGCGAATATATGTATGAGAAGATCCGTCAGGCCATGCTGACGGCGTTCCGCAAGGACACGCCCGACTGCGAGGACAACGTGGAGGTCATTCTCGACGAGGCGAAAAAGAAGATCGAGATGGTCGTCAAGAAGACGGTCGTCGCGCGCGTCATCGACCCGTATGTCGAGATCAGCGAGGAGGCGGCGCACCGCATCAGCAAGCGCGCCAAGATCGGCGACGTGGTCAGCGTCCCGGTCGAGACCAAGCAGTTCGGCCGCATCGCGGCGCAGGCTGCCAAGCAGGTCATCATTCAGGGCATCCGCGAGGCGGAGCGCGGCATGATCTACGAGGAGTTCAACTCCAAGGAGCACGAGATCCTCACCGGCGTCGTCAATAAGATCGACCCGCGCACCGGCTGCGCGTTTTTGAAGATCAGCTCCAACTCGGACTATACCGAGGCCATGCTTGCCCCGGCGGAGTGCATCCGCGGCGAGGTGCTGCATGAGGGCGACCGCATCAAGGTCTACGTGGTCGAGGTGCGCAACAGCACGCGCGGCCCGCAGGTGCTCATCAGCCGGACGCATCCGGGCCTGGTCAAGCGCCTGTTTGAGCTGGAAGTGCCGGAGATCTTTGACGGCACGGTCGAGATCAAGTCCATCGCCCGTGAGGCCGGCAGCCGCACGAAGATGGCCGTCTGGGCGGAAGATCCGGTCATCGACCCGATCGGCGCGTGCGTCGGCCCGAAGGGCGGCCGTGTCGCAAGTGTCGTCAACGAACTCGGCGGCGAGAAGATCGACATCGTCAAGTACAGCGAGGTGCCGGAGGAATTCATCGCGGCCGCGCTGGCGCCGTCCGAGGTGCTGGAAGTGACCCTGCTCGACGAGGGCAAGAGCTGCCGCGTCATCGTGCCGGATAACCAGCTCTCGCTCGCCATCGGCAAGGAAGGGCAGAATGCCCGCCTGGCCGCGAAGCTCACCGGCTATAAGATCGACATCAAGCCGGAGAGCGAGGCATAAACCGAAAGGAGGCAGTCACCCATGCCCAAGTCCATTCCCCAGCGGCAGTGTGTCGGCTGCCGTGAAAAGAAGCCCAAACCGGAGCTGATCCGGGTGGTGCGCGCGCCCGACGGGGCCATCTCGCTCGATGCGCGCGGCAAGGCGGCGGGCCGCGGCGCGTATCTGTGCCCGAAGGCCGCGTGCCTGAAAAAGGCGCAGAAGAACCGCGCGCTCGAGCGCGCGTTCGACGTGCCCATTCCGGCGGAGATCTATGAGCAGCTCGCAGCGGAACTGGAGGTGCTCGGCGACGGATAAAGCAGCCAACTATCTCGGCCTCATGCGCAAGGCCGGGCGCATCGCGCTCGGGGAGCATGACGCCGGAGCGGCGGCGCGTGCCGGCAAGGCGTGCCTGCTGCTGCTGGCGCAGGACGCATCGGACAATGCGCGCAAGCGCGCCGAGGGCTTTGCCCATGCGGCGCAGGCGCCGCTGCTGCGCCTGCCGTCCACGAAGCAGGCGCTGTCCGACCGGCTCGGCAAGACCGGCTGCGCCATCGCGGCAGTCACCGATCCGGGCCTGGCGAAGGCCTTTGTGTCTGCGCTGGCGCAGGCAGATCCGGAGCAATACAGCAACACGGCGGCAGAGCTTGCCGCACAGACGAGAACAGACACGGGCACGGCGCCGACAGGCGGCGGGCGCAACGGCAAGAGGAGGAAACGAGTATGAGCGGATTGATTAAATACAGAGTGCATGAGGTGGCGAAGGATTTCGGCATGACCTCGAAGGAGATCACGCAGATCCTGACGGATTATGCCACCACTCCGAAAAATCATATGCAGGTGCTGGAGGACGACGAGCTCAACGACATCTTTGAGTATCTCACGCAGCGCCATCAGGCGGCCAGCCTGGAGGAGCTCTACAAAGTGCCGGACCAGCCGAAGGCCAAGCCGCAGGAAGCCCCGGCCGCGCAGGGCGCTGCGCCCAAGGGCGAAGCCGCACCGGCAAAGCAGCCGCAGCAGGCTGCCCAGCCGCAGCAGCAGCACAAGCCGAAGAAGGACGACAAGCCGCACCAGCCGCGTCAGGTGGCCGAGCGCCGCGTCGTCGATACCCGCGGCGCGACGACGAACCTGTCCAAGTACGACCAGCGTCTGGACGATCTCGTGCCCGAGCGCGCGCAGAATAAGCGCGGCGGCAAGCAGAAGATCCAGAACCGCAACCGTCAGCGTCCGCAGAATCCTGCCGCCGGCGCCAAGCGCCGCCAGGAGGAGCGCGACAAGATGCAGAAGCTGCAGCTGGAGATCGCAAAAAAGCAGCAGCTCAAGGTCCAGATCCCGGACACGATCTCCGTCGGCGAGCTCGCCTCCCGCATGAAGAAGACCGGTGCCGAGGTCGTGCGCCGTCTCGTGAAGATGGGCGTCATGGCGTCGCTGTCCGATACCATTGATTACGATACCGCCGCGCTCGTGGCCATGGAGCTCGGCTGCAAGGTCGAGCACGAGGTCATCGTGACGGTCGAAGAGCGCCTGATCGACGACCGCGAGGACAGCGAGGACGAACTCGTCCCGCGCGCCCCGGTCGTGGTGGTCATGGGCCACGTCGACCACGGCAAGACCAGCCTGCTCGACCGCATCCGCCGCACGAACGTCGCGGCCGGTGAGGCCGGCGGCATCACGCAGCACATCGGCGCTTACCGCGTCATGGTCAACGGCAAGCCTATCACCTTCCTCGACACGCCGGGCCACGAGGCGTTCACGTCCATGCGTGCCCGCGGCGCCATGGTCACGGATATCGCCATCCTCGTCGTCGCGGCCGATGATGGCATCATGCCGCAGACGATCGAGTCGATCAACCACGCGAAGGCCGCCGGCATCCCGCTGGTCGTGGCCATCAACAAGATGGATGTCCACGGCGCGAACCCCGACCGCATCAAGCAGCAGCTCACGGAGTACGGTCTCGTGCCCGAAGAGTGGGGCGGCGAGACGATCGTCTGCCCGATCTCGGCCAAGACCGGCGAGGGCGTGGACAAACTGCTCGAAAACCTGGTCCTGCTTGCCGAAATTCTGGAGCTCAAGGCCAACCCCAACCGTGCCGCCCGCGGCACGGTCATCGAGGCCCGCATGGACAAGGGCCGCGGCCCGATCATGACCGTGCTCGTGCAAAACGGCACACTCCATCAGGGTGACATCATCATCGCCGGCACGGCCGTCGGCCGTGTGCGCACAATGACCAACGATAAGGGTCAGCGCGTGACGAAGGCCGGCCCGTCCATCCCGGTCGAGATCGCCGGCATGTCCGAGGTGCCGAGCGCGGGCGACAAGTTCAACGCCGTCGCCGACGAGCGCATGGCGCGTGAGCTCGTCGAGGAGCGCAAGCAGCAGAAGAAGGATGCCGCCAACGCCGGCAGCAAGAAGGTCTCGCTCGACGACCTGTTCTCCCGCATCCAGCAGGGCGAGATGAAGGACTTCAACATCATCGTCAAGGCCGACGTGCAGGGCAGCGCCGAGGCTGTCAAGTCCTCGCTCGAGAAGCTCTCGAACGATGAAGTGCGCGTGCAGGTCATCCACTCCGGCGTCGGCGCCATCAACGAGTCCGACGTCATGCTCGCCGCCACGTCGAATGCGATCATCGTCGGCTTCAACGTCCGCCCGGACGCGGCCGCGCGCGACAACGCCGCCCGCAGCAATGTGGAGATCCGCATGTACCGCGTCATCTACGACTGCATCAACGAGATCGAGGCGGCCATGAAGGGCATGCTCGCCCCGAAGTTCCAGGAGCAGATCATCGGCCACGTCGAGATCCGCCAGACCTTCAAGGTCTCCAAGGTCGGCACCGTCTGCGGCGGCTACGTCACCGACGGCAAGATCGTGCGCAACAGCAAGGTCCGCGTCGTGCGCGACAACATCGTTGTGTTCGAGGGCGACCTTGCGTCCCTGCGCCGCTTCAAGGACGACGTCAAGGAAGTCGCCGCCGGTTATGAGTGCGGCCTGCAGGTCGATAAGTACAACGACGTCAAGGTCGGCGACGTGATCGAAGTGTATGTCATGGAGGAGATCAAGCAGTAAAAGGAGTTTCCTATGGCTTCCAACAAACTGGCAAGAACGAATGATGATATCCAGCGCGTGCTGGCAAACCTGCTCACCCAGGTCAAAGACCCCCGGGTGCAGCAGGGGATGATCAGCGTCACCCGCGTCGAGACGACGGGCGACCTGCGCTATTCAAAAGTCTGGCTTTCCGTGCTCGGCATGGAAAACGAGAAGGAATTCAAAAAGGGGCTGCGTTCGGCCTCCGGCTGGCTGCGCCATGAGCTGGGCACCGTGCTGGACCTGCGCTACACCCCGGAACTGGTGTTTGAGATCGATCACTCGATCGAGGAGGGCGCGCACATCAGCGCCATGATTGAGCATCTGCACGACAAGGACACCGGAAATGAGGCTTGAAGTATGAATGATCGGGAGTTTGCCGCGGCGCTGCGCGACCGCGACGCGATTCTGATCCTGTCGCACCTGCGCCCGGACGGAGACACGCTCGGGAGCGGTGCGGCGCTTTGCAGCGCACTGCGCCGCATGGGCAAGACGGCGTACCTGTTTCCCAATCCGGAGACGACAGCGCGCTATCTGCCGTATGTGGCGCAGTTTTTTGCGCCTGCGGATTTTGTGCCCGCGTGCGTGGTCGCGGTCGATATCGCGACGCCGGACCTGTTCCCGCAGGGCTTTTCCGGCGCGGTCGATCTGTGCATCGACCACCACCCGTCGAACGCGCTGTATGCCGGCGATACGCTCCTGCACGCGGAAAAGTCCGCCTGCGGCGAGGCGGTGCTCGATGTGATCGAGCTGCTGACCGGCAGCGTCACCGAGCAGGAGGCAAACCTCCTGTACATCGCCGTTACGACGGACACCGGCTGCTTCCAGTATGCGAACACGAACGCCGCCACTCTGCGCGCGGCGGCGCGGCTGCTGGAGCTCGGCGCCGATAACCGGAAGATCAGCATGGACTTTTTCCGCAAGATCTCCCGCGCGCGCATGGCGCTCGTGGGGCAGATCTACTCCGGCATGCGCTTTTTCCGCGGCGGTCAGGTCGCCATCGCGGTCGTCACGCGCGCGCTGATCGACAGCGTACACGCGACGGAGGATGACTGCGACGATATCGCCGGTCTGCCCGGCCGGGCAGAGGGCGTGGTCGTGAGCGTCACGATCCGCGAGCTGCTCGACGGCCGCAGCAAGATCTCCGTGCGCTCGAACCCCGAGGTGGATGCGTGCGCGATCTGCGCGGTCTACGGCGGCGGCGGCCACAAGATGGCCTCCGGCTGCACACTCGACTGCGGCACGGAGACGGCCGTGGAGAAAATCCTTGCAGCCATCGACCAGGTGTGGCCCGCATGAACGGGATCCTGCTGGTCGATAAGCCCGCGGACTGGACGAGCCACGACGTTGTGGCCAAGCTCCGCGGCGTGCTCGGCGAGCGGCGCATGGGCCATTCCGGCACGCTCGACCCGATGGCGACCGGCCTTCTGGTCGTGTTTGCCGGCCGCGCGACGCGCGCGGTGTCGTTCTCCGAAAATCACAGCAAGTGCTATGAGGCGCGCCTGCGCCTCGGCCTCACGACCGACACACAGGACACGACCGGCACGGTGCTCAGCCGCTGTGACCGGCGCGTCACCCGCGCGGAGCTGGAGGCGGCGCTGCCGCAGTTTCGCGGGGATATTCTGCAGACGCCGCCGATGTATTCGGCGCTCAAGGTCGACGGGCAGAAGCTCTATGAGATCGCCCGGCGCGGCGGCGAGGTCGCGCGCAAAACGCGCCCGATCACGATCGAAGAACTGACCGTGCTCGGCGAGGTGGACGGGGACTATGTCCTGCGCGTCCGCTGCTCGAAGGGCACTTACATCCGCACGCTCTGCCACGATATCGCCGCAGCCGAGCGC
>OJKQ01000471.1_pt1 | contig 26414 bp, 20 predicted proteins | sample 1596641 | NCBI WGS metagenome assembly OJKQ01 (sample SAMEA4350167, study PRJEB24818) | metagenome | biome: human; feature: gut; material: faeces | place: Denmark | collected 2013-09 | reverse complement strand
TGTACTAGGAGGACGATGCATAGGAGGTATGCAGTCGTTTCGTGAGCTTGGAGGTGTTTATGTGTTCAAGCAGAAAACGGCATACGTGGTTCTCAGGAGTCTCGTGTGCTCGGAGAAGTGTATAAGACACAGGTCTTCCTGTGGCGCGGTTGATTGCGCACAAGCTACCAGCCCCGATGCCATTATGGCGATGAGAATCAGTTTTTTCATAGCAAATTCCTCAAACGTGCGGCAGGCACAAAACCTGCCGCGTCGGGCATCAGAAGATGGTGAATGGTGCGATTACCATAAATTTCACGTCACGCTCATCCTGGAAGATGTTGCCGTAACCACCGCCCCAGCTTGGGATGTCGGAGTGGTTGTCGTATTCGGTGAAGTGCAGTTTGAACATCGTGCCTTTGGCGCGACCGTCCTGAATGGTGTAGACCGCATCCAGGCTGTAGGCAGACTCTTCAATAGTCTGGTTTTTGTCGTAGTACGCATCCGGATTGCTCTGCCAGGTCGCAGGTTTAGCATCCCATGCGTAAACGTAGGAAGCGCCGATGGCGAAGCCTGGAAGATGCCAGTTTTTCAGGTCATACATCGCACCGAAGAAGACCGCTTTTTCGCCGTTAGCGTTGAAGTCGGAACGGTTATCCCACCAGATATCCAGGCGGCCGTTGGAGGAAGCGTAGGTTGGAGTCATACGTTGCAGGAAGTATCCCTGCTGACCGTCAGCCTTAACCCAGGTACCTTCGAGGCGCAAATCCACTACGTCAGCCGCCCGGTAACCAAAGGTCAACGCCTGCAGCCAAGCGGTGCCGTCATAAAGATCGTTGACGCTGCGATCGTCAACTTTATCGCGCGTACCATAGAACTGGTAGCTGGTGGTTAACGGGCTACCGGCGATATCAAATTTGTAGCTGGCTTTGGCAAAATATTGATCGATATACCCTTCGGCCTGACCAAACGCCGCTTCCAGTACGAAGTTATTTTTGAAGTCGTACTTCGCCCCAAGGGAGTGTAGATAATCAACTTTGGTGGTTTTATCGTTCTGATAAAACTCATCCATTTCCAGATGCCACGGTGCTTTGTATTCGTTGGTCCACATGTAGGAGAAACTCAACGCACCAGCATCGCCGTAATCAAAATTCGCCCCGGCTTCCGCCCCCTGATAAGTACCCGGCATAAAGCTCCAGTGTGGCGCTAACAGCGTCTGACCGGTTGGCTGAATATAACCTGCCCTCGCCCAAACCGGACCGTATTTAAATTTGGCCGCTGCTTTATACAGGCTTATACCGCTTTTATCGCCGGACCAGTCTTCGTCATAGGCTTTATTACTTTTTGAAAACGCGATTTCGTTCGGGTGAGAGCTGTCGCCGTTTTCCGCCATTTCAATCGCCGTAAACGCGGCAATATCAAGGCCGAACATATCAGCAGCATAACCAGACTGAAAATCGAGGTTGGCGTTCCAGGTGGAGTGAGAAAGGTTGGTTTTGTATTTATCGCCGTCGGTAACATCTTTACGGTCGCGTTCACGCTGCCAGTAATAGATACCGCCGGTTAAGATTGAATCGTCGATGAATCCTTCGGCGCGAGCCTCCGGAATTGCCATAAAGCCCGACATAGCTGTAACACCGGCGATAGCCAGCGCCAGCGTACTACGTTTGCCACTAAACGCACGCATGGGTTAATCCTCTTTGACGTATAAATTGCTGCACCAAAGGTGAACAGCGAAAAAAATAAAAATTAAAAAAGTAGCGTTGAGAAAAGTCTCGCTGACTACAGGAACAGACTATTTTTCGCGACGCGAATTATCAATCTCTTTCTGTAACCAGAATGTAAGAACATGAGCAACCGCACATATTTTGATGATTTTTGTTACAAGGCTTAAGTTGTAGTTGAAAGGCTTGCAGAAGAATAAAAGCGTGAATTTCCAGCAAGATGAAAACGGTTACATTTTACTTAATTATGGTTTGTGATTTTAAATTTGTTTTCTGGATAAATTGCGAAGCGGAATTAATTCGCGAAGAAAAGCAGAAAAAAACGCCGCAGAGCGCGGCGTTTGGGATTGTTTGCATATTTCTTGCCGGATGCGGCGTAAACGCTTCACCCGGCCTGGTAGAACTTAAAATTACTCGCCAACTTTCGCCCAGGTATCACGCAGCCCAACGGTGCGGTTAAATACCGGTTTTTCCGCCGTAGAATGGCGGCTGTCGAGGCAGAAATAACCTTCACGCTCAAACTGGAATGCTTTACCCGCTACCGCGTCTTTCAGAGACGGTTCAGCAAAGCCCTGTTTGATCACCAGCGATTCCGGGTTAATCACCGACAGGAAATCATCCGCAGCACCAGGGTTCGGCACGCTGAACAGACGGTCATACAAACGGATTTCAACCGGCAGCGCATGTGCCGCGCTCACCCAGTGGATAACACCTTTCACTTTACGACCATCTGCCGGATCTTTGCTTAAGGTGTCGGCGTCATAAGTACAGAAGATGGTGGTGATATTGCCTTCGGCATCTTTCTCCACGCGTTCTGCCTTAATGACGTAAGCATTACGCAGACGCACTTCTTTACCCAGCACCAGACGTTTGTACTGCTTGTTAGCTTCTTCGCGGAAATCGGCGCGATCGATCCAAATCTCACCGCTAAACGGCACCTGACGGCTGCCCATTTCCGGTTTATTCGGATGGTTCGGCATGGTAACCATTTCGCCTTCGCCCTGGTAGTTTTCGATAACCAGTTTCACCGGATCGATAACCGCCATTGCGCGCGGGGCGTTTTCGTTGAGATCTTCACGGATGCAGGATTCCAGCGACGCCATCTCAATGGTGTTGTCCTGCTTGGTCACGCCGATGCGTTTGCAGAACTCACGAATAGAAGCCGCAGTGTAACCACGACGACGCAGACCGGAAATGGTCGGCATACGCGGGTCATCCCAGCCTTCAACGTGCTTGTCGGTCACCAGCAGGTTCAGCTTACGCTTGGACATCACGGTGTATTCCAGATTCAGGCGCGAGAATTCGTACTGGCGCGGGTGAACAGGAATGGTGATATTGTCCAGTACCCAGTCATACAGACGACGGTTATCCTGGAACTCCAGCGTACACAGAGAGTGCGTAATACCTTCCAGCGCATCGCTGATGCAGTGGGTGAAGTCGTACATCGGGTAGATGCACCACTTGTTGCCAGTCTGGTGGTGTTCAGCAAATTTAATGCGGTACAGCACCGGATCGCGCATTACGATAAATGGCGACGCCATGTCGATTTTCGCACGCAGGCAGGCTTTACCTTCTTCAAAACCACCGGTACGCATTTTCTCGAACAGCGCCAGGTTCTCTTCAACGCTGCGATCGCGGTACGGGCTGTTTTTACCCGGCTGCGTCAGGGTGCCGCGGTATTCGCGGATCTGTTCCGGTGTCAGTTCATCAACGTACGCCAGGCCTTTATTGATCAGTTCGATCGCATAGGCGTGGAGCTGATCAAAATAATCGGAGGAGTAACGGACGTTACCAGACCAGTGAAAACCTAACCACTCAACGTCGTTTTTGATCGACTCAACATACTCGATATCTTCTTTTACCGGGTTAGTGTCGTCGAAACGCAGGTTGCACTGGCCTTTATAGTCCTGGGCGATCCCGAAGTTCAGGCAGATAGATTTCGCATGGCCAATATGCAGATAGCCATTCGGCTCCGGCGGGAAACGGGTGTGTACTGTGGTGTGCTTACCACTGGCCAGATCTTCATCGATGATCTGACGAATAAAGTTAGTCGGGCGGGCTTCTGCCTCACTCATCGTGGATTCCTCAAAGCGTAAACAACGTATAACGGCGTATGATCTTATAAGCGGGACAGGCTGACAACTGTTAGTTAGTGAAAATCGAAAATCTCACTGAGATTATGGGGATGATTGATGAAAAAAAAAGCGGCAGAGAAGATCTCCACCGCTTGTCATTGTTGGATGCGACGCTCAAGCGTCGCATCAGGCATAAAGAAGATTACTTTTTGATTTCATACAGCGGCGTTTGACCCGCCACGACATGGCCCTGAGCTTTAATGATCAAGCCGCTGAAATCGTCGATATTGCTGCAAACCACCGGGCTAATCATCGAGCGGGCGTTTTCGTTCAGATAATCCAGATCCATTTCCAGAATCGGTTGCCCTGCGCTTACTTGCGCGCCCTCTTCCACCAGACGTTTAAAGCCTTTACCTTCCAGCGCTACGGTGTCGATACCCATATGGACGACAATCTCCGCGCCTTTTTCAGTTTCCAGGCAGAATGCGTGGTTGGTGTTGAAGATTTTCACGATAGTCCCTGCGGCTGGTGATACGACGATTTTATCTGTCGGTTTCACCGCCACACCGTCACCCACCGCTTTGCTGGCGAATGCTTCGTCAGGAACCTGATCCAGTGCCACAACATCACCGGTAATCGGCGATACCAGCTCCGCGATAGACACCGCGTTTGGTACAGCCTGCGGTTTTGCTACAGGCGCGGCAGTTGCCGGAGCAGTTTCAGCAGAGGCAGCGGCTACCGGACCGCGGGCAACGACTTTCTTCATCGCATCGCCGATGGATTCTGCTTTCGCGCCAACAATCACCTGAATAGTCTGTTTGTTCAGTTTCACTACCCCAGAAGCCCCCAGCCGTTTACACATCGCATCGTTAACGCGGGCAGAGTCAGCCACTGTAAGGCGCAGACGGGTGATACAGGCGTCAATTGCTTTCAGGTTGTCAGTGCCGCCAACCGCAGCAATATAGTTGGTTGCCAGTTGATTGAGACCTTCTTCAGTATTGCTGTTAGCCTCTTCAGTAACGATCTCGTCTTCTTTATCTTCACGACCCGGCGTTTTCAGGTTGAACATGCGGATAACCAAACTGAACACCACGAAGTAGATAGCGAAGAAGACAACCCCCATCACCAGCAGCATCCAGACGTTCTGGCTGGCGGCCGGCAGGTTATACATCAACGCGTAGTCGATAGCCCCCGCAGAGAAAGAGAAGCCGGCATGGATACCCAGCAACGTTGCCACAAACAGGCTGATACCGGTCAGCAGTGCGTGCAGGAGGTACAGCAGCGGTGCAAGGAACATGAACAGGAATTCCAGCGGCTCAGTCACACCGGTCAGGAACGCAGTAACAGCAACAGAAAGCAACATCCCGCCAACCATCGGACGGCGCTCTTTCGGTGCTGCGAAGTACATCGCCAGCGCCGCACCCGGCAGACCGAACATCATGATCGGGAAGAAGCCGGACATGAACATCCCCGCGGTGCCGTCACCGGCATAGAAGCGGTTGATATCACCGTGGAAAACTGTACCCGCCGCGTTGGTGAATTCACCAATCTGGAACCAGGCGATGGTGTTCAATACCTGATGCAGACCGGTTGGGATCAGCAGACGGTTGATGAAACCAAAGATACCGGAACCCAGCGCGCCCGCAGAAACGATCCACTCGCCGCCTGCATGGATAGCGTGCTGTACCGGCGGCCAGACGTAACCAAAAATGGCCGCCAGCACCAGGCAGAAGAAGCCGGTGGCAATCGGCACAAAGCGTTTGCCGCCGAAGAAACTCAGGAAGTCCGGCAGTTTAATATCGGACCAACGGTTATAAACTGCGCCACCAACCAGACCGGTAATGATACCCGCCAGTACACCCATGTTAATTTCTGGGTTGATGGTCACCATCGCTTTGGTTAACACAAAGTAACCTACCGCACCCGCCAGCGCCGCCGCACCTGCGCTGTCTTTCGACCAGCTGGATGCCACACCGATGGCGAAGATTAATGCGAGGTTATCAAAAATCGCACCGCCCGCCTGGGCAATAAACGCAACGTTAAGTAAATCTGGCTGACCGAATCGCAGCAACAGCGCCGCCACCGGCAGCACCGCGATAGGGAGCTGTAACGCCCTACCGAGTCGCTGGAAAAAACCTAAAATATTCATCTTATTCCCCCTACGAGAACCCTATTTGGCTCGTTTAAAGCCGTATTTTTATTTTGCTGCAAATTGTACTGCCGATGTTCTGTAATCAGATTGTTAGATCATCTGCTACAGAGTGTGTGAAAATTTAATTCGTATCGCAAATTAAACGCGTGTCTTTTGTGAGTTTTGTCACCAAATATCGTTATCATCACTCCCTTTTACTGGCTAAAGCAGAAAACTTATTTTATCATTCAAAAAATCAGGTCAGATTGACGCCTGTCTGCGCAAATCCAGGTTACGCTTAAAGATGCCTAATCCGCCAACGGCTTACATTTTACTTATTGAGGTGAATAATGAGACTGATCCCCCTGACTACCGCTGAACAGGTCGGCAAATGGGCTGCTCGCCATATCGTCAATCGTATCAATGCGTTCAAACCGACTGCCGATCGTCCGTTTGTTCTGGGCCTGCCGACTGGCGGCACGCCGATGACCACCTATAAAGCGTTAGTCGAAATGCATAAAGCAGGCCAGGTCAGCTTTAAGCACGTTGTCACCTTCAACATGGACGAATATGTCGGTCTGCCGAAAGAGCATCCGGAAAGCTACTACAGCTTTATGCACCGTAATTTCTTCGATCACGTTGATATTCCAGCAGAAAACATCAACCTTCTCAACGGCAACGCCCCGGATATCGACGCCGAGTGCCGCCAGTATGAAGAAAAAATCCGTTCTTACGGAAAAATTCATCTGTTTATGGGCGGTGTAGGTAACGACGGCCATATTGCATTTAACGAACCGGCGTCTTCTCTGGCTTCTCGTACTCGTATCAAAACCCTGACTCATGACACTCGCGTCGCGAACTCTCGTTTCTTTGATAACGATGTCAATCAGGTGCCAAAATATGCCCTGACTGTCGGTGTTGGTACATTGCTGGATGCCGAAGAAGTGATGATTCTGGTGCTGGGTAGCCAGAAAGCACTGGCACTGCAGGCCGCCGTTGAAGGTTGCGTAAACCACATGTGGACCATCAGCTGTCTGCAACTGCATCCAAAAGCGATCATGGTGTGTGATGAACCTTCCACCATGGAGCTGAAAGTTAAGACTTTAAGATATTTCAATGAATTAGAAGCAGAAAATATCAAAGGTCTGTAATTGTTATCCCTGCCCTGGCTCCTTGCTCAGGGCAATATTTTTTAAAATCGGGGGTCAGAATGTATGCATTAACCCAGGGCCGGATCTTTACCGGCCACGAATTTCTTGATGACCACGCGGTTGTTATCGCTGATGGCCTGATTAAAAGCGTCTGTCCGGTAGCGGAACTGCCGCCAGAGATCGAACAACGTTCACTGAACGGGGCCATTCTCTCCCCCGGTTTTATCGATGTGCAGTTAAACGGCTGCGGCGGCGTGCAGTTTAACGATACTGCTGAAGCGGTCAGCGTGGAAACGCTGGAAATCATGCAGAAAGCCAATGAGAAATCAGGCTGTACTAACTATCTGCCGACGCTTATCACCACCAGCGATGAGCTGATGAAACAGGGCGTGCGCGTTATGCGCGAGTACCTGGCAAAACATCCGAACCAGGCGTTAGGTCTGCATCTGGAAGGTCCGTGGCTGAATCTGGTAAAAAAAGGCACCCATAATCCGAATTTTGTGCGTAAGCCTGATGCCGCGCTGGTCGATTTCCTGTGTGAGAACGCCGACGTGATTACCAAAGTGACTCTGGCACCGGAAATGGTTCCAGCGGAAGTCATCAGCAAACTGGCAAATGCCGGGATTGTGGTTTCTGCTGGTCACTCCAACGCGACGTTGAAAGAAGCGAAAGCCGGTTTCCGCGCGGGGATTACCTTTGCCACCCATCTGTACAACGCGATGCCGTATATTACCGGTCGTGAACCGGGCCTGGCGGGCGCGATCCTCGACGAAGCTGACATTTATTGCGGTATTATTGCTGATGGCCTGCATGTTGATTACGCCAACATTCGTAACGCTAAACGTCTGAAAGGCGACAAATTGTGTCTGGTTACCGATGCCACCGCGCCAGCAGGTGCCAACATTGAACAGTTCATTTTTGCGGGTAAAACAATATACTACCGTAATGGACTTTGTGTGGATGAGAACGGTACGTTAAGCGGTTCATCCTTAACCATGATTGAAGGTGTGCGTAATCTGGTCGAACATTGTGGTATCGCACTGGATGAAGTGCTGCGTATGGCGACGCTCTATCCGGCACGTGCGATTGGCGTTGAGAAACGTCTCGGCACGCTCGCCGCAGGTAAAGTAGCCAACCTGACTGCATTCACACCTGATTTTAAAATCACCAGGACCATCGTTAACGGTAACGAGGTCGTAACTCAATAAGAGAAAGTATGACACCAGGCGGACAAGCTCAGATAGGTAATGTTGATCTCGTAAAACAGCTTAACAGCGCGGCGGTTTATCGCCTGATTGACCAGTACGGGCCAATCTCGCGGATTCAGATTGCCGAGCAAAGTCAGCTTGCCCCCGCCAGCGTAACCAAAATTACGCGTCAGCTTATCGAACGCGGGCTGATCAAAGAAGTTGATCAGCAGGCCTCCACCGGGGGCCGCCGCGCTATCTCTATCGTCACCGAAACCCGCAATTTCCACGCAATCGGCGTACGGCTTGGTCGTCACGACGCCACCATCACTCTGTTTGATCTTAGTAGCAAAGTGCTGGCAGAAGAACATTACCCGCTGCCGGAACGTACCCAGCAGACGCTGGAACATGCCCTGCTTAACGCCATTGCTCAGTTTATTGATAGCTACCAGCGCAAACTGCGCGAGCTGATCGCCATTTCCGTGATCCTGCCAGGACTTGTTGACCCGGACAGCGGCAAAATTCATTACATGCCGCATATTCAGGTAGAAAACTGGGGGCTGGTAGAAGCACTGGAAGAACGTTTTAAAGTGACCTGTTTTGTCGGCCACGATATCCGCAGTCTGGCGCTGGCAGAGCACTACTTCGGTGCAAGTCAGGATTGCGAAGACTCCATTCTGGTGCGTGTCCATCGCGGAACCGGGGCCGGGATTATCTCTAACGGGCGAATTTTTATCGGGCGCAACGGCAACGTCGGTGAAATTGGCCATATTCAGGTCGAACCGCTGGGTGAACGCTGCCACTGTGGCAACTTTGGCTGCCTAGAAACTATCGCCGCCAACGCTGCCATTGAACAACGGGTGTTGAATCTGTTAAAGCAGGGCTACCAGAGCCGTGTGCCACTGGACGACTGCACCATCAAAACTATCTGCAAAGCCGCGAACAAAGGCGATAGCCTGGCCTCGGAAGTGATTGAGTATGTCGGTCGTCATCTGGGTAAAACCATCGCCATTGCTATCAACTTATTTAACCCGCAAAAAATTGTTATTGCTGGTGAAATCACCGAAGCCGATAAAGTGCTGCTCCCTGCTATTGAAAGCTGCATTAATACCCAGGCGCTGAAGGCGTTTCGCACTAATCTGCCGGTGGTACGTTCTGAGCTGGATCACCGCTCGGCAATCGGCGCTTTTGCGCTGGTAAAACGCGCCATGCTCAACGGTATTTTGCTCCAGCATTTGCTGGAAAATTAATGTGCTTTTATAGTGGCGCTTATTGTTGTCAATATTCTGGGTAGTCCATGACCATTAAAAATGTAATTTGCGATATCGACGGCGTGCTGATGCACGATAACGTCGCCGTACCGGGTGCAGCGGAATTTTTGCACGGGATTATGGATAAAGGCCTGCCGCTGGTGTTGCTGACCAACTATCCTTCGCAGACCGGGCAAGATCTGGCGAACCGCTTTGCCACTGCCGGTGTCGATGTACCTGACAGCGTGTTTTATACCTCTGCAATGGCGACCGCCGATTTCCTGCGTCGCCAGGAAGGCAAGAAAGCGTATGTGGTGGGCGAAGGCGCACTGATTCATGAACTGTACAAAGCCGGTTTCACTATTACCGATGTGAACCCTGATTTCGTGATTGTTGGTGAAACGCGTTCCTACAACTGGGACATGATGCATAAAGCAGCCTATTTCGTCGCTAACGGTGCACGCTTTATCGCCACCAACCCGGACACCCACGGGCGCGGTTTTTATCCGGCCTGTGGCGCGTTGTGTGCAGGGATCGAAAAAATCTCCGGGCGTAAACCGTTCTATGTTGGTAAACCGAGTCCGTGGATCATCCGCGCGGCATTAAACAAAATGCAGGCGCATTCGGAAGAAACGGTGATTGTCGGCGATAACCTGCGTACCGATATTCTGGCGGGCTTCCAGGCGGGTCTGGAGACGATTCTGGTGCTTTCTGGTATTTCATCGCTCGACGATATCGACAGTATGCCGTTCCGCCCAAGCTGGATTTACCCGTCGGTCGCTGAAATCGACGTTATCTGAATAGCAACCACGCCTCAGGGCGTGGTTTCTTATTTTTAGCCATCATTAAAATCATCCTATTCAATAAAACCAGCCAAAAATTATCGATCCATCAATAAATACGTCACCACACCCTCCCCTTTTTCACAAATCAGCAATCGCCATTACGTTTTTTATTTTTCCACTGCCAAATAGCTTGCGCACGGTGCTGCTTTGCGGCATTTTTTTAAACAAGCAAACACAACAAGCAACAAATACCAGGTTAACGGAGAAGGTTATGTGTTCAATTTTTGGCGTATTCGATATCAAAACAGACGCAGTTGAGCTGCGTAAGAAAGCACTCGAGCTGTCACGCCTGATGCGTCATCGTGGCCCGGACTGGTCCGGTATTTATGCCAGCGATAACGCCATTCTCGCCCACGAACGTCTGTCAATTGTTGACGTTAACGCGGGGGCGCAACCTCTCTACAACCAACAAAAAACTCATGTGCTGGCAGTAAACGGTGAAATCTACAACCACCAGGCACTGCGCGCCGAATATGGCGATCGTTATCAGTTCCAGACCGGATCTGACTGCGAAGTGATCCTCGCGCTGTATCAGGAAAAAGGGCCGGAATTTCTTGACGACTTGCAGGGCATGTTTGCCTTTGCCCTGTACGACAGCGAAAAAGATGCCTACCTGATTGGTCGCGACCATCTGGGGATCATCCCACTGTATATGGGCTATGACGAACATGGTCAGCTGTATGTGGCCTCAGAAATGAAAGCCCTGGTGCCAGTTTGCCGCACGATTAAAGAGTTCCCGGCGGGGAGCTATTTGTGGAGCCAGGACGGCGAAATCCGTTCTTATTATCATCGCGACTGGTTCGACTACGATGCGGTGAAAGATAACGTAACCGACAAAAACGAGCTGCGTCAGGCACTGGAAGATTCCGTTAAAAGCCATCTGATGTCTGATGTGCCTTACGGTGTGCTGCTTTCCGGTGGTCTGGATTCCTCAATTATTTCCGCGATCACCAAGAAATACGCCGCCCGTCGCGTGGAAGATCAGGAACGCTCTGAAGCCTGGTGGCCACAATTACACTCCTTTGCTGTAGGTCTGCCGGGTTCACCGGATCTGAAAGCAGCCCAGGAAGTGGCAAACCATCTGGGCACGGTGCATCACGAAATTCACTTCACTGTACAGGAAGGTCTGGATGCCATCCGCGACGTGATTTACCACATCGAAACTTATGATGTGACCACTATTCGCGCTTCAACACCGATGTATTTAATGTCGCGTAAGATCAAGGCGATGGGCATTAAAATGGTGCTGTCCGGTGAGGGTTCTGATGAAGTGTTTGGCGGTTATCTTTACTTCCACAAAGCGCCGAACGCTAAAGAGTTGCATGAAGAGACGGTGCGTAAACTGCTGGCCCTGCATATGTATGACTGCGCGCGTGCCAACAAAGCGATGTCAGCCTGGGGCGTGGAAGCACGCGTTCCGTTCCTCGACAAAAAATTCCTCGACGTGGCAATGCGCATTAACCCACAGGATAAAATGTGCGGTAACGGCAAAATGGAAAAACACATCCTGCGTGAATGTTTTGAAGCGTATCTGCCCGCAAGCGTGGCCTGGCGGCAGAAAGAGCAGTTCTCCGATGGCGTCGGTTACAGTTGGATCGACACCCTGAAAGAAGTGGCGGCGCAGCAGGTTTCTGATCAACAGCTGGAAACTGCCCGCTTCCGCTTCCCGTACAACACGCCGACGTCCAAAGAAGCGTATCTGTACCGCGAGATCTTTGAAGAACTGTTCCCGCTTCCGAGCGCCGCTGAGTGCGTGCCGGGCGGTCCTTCCGTCGCGTGTTCTTCCGCTAAAGCGATCGAATGGGATGAAGCGTTCAAAAAAATGGACGATCCATCTGGTCGTGCGGTTGGTGTTCACCAGTCGGCGTATAAGTAAGAAATGCGAAACAGCCCCGGTAAAATCCGGGGCTGTTTCAGTTATTGAGGTGCTTGTTGATTCTGATATGCAGTAAGGAAATGTTCCGGGTTTGCCACATCACTGTTTGACAACTCATCACTGTAGGCCACCGACCAGGTCGCCTGCTCATCCGGAATATGCAGGCTGCCATTCCCCTCTTTCAGGCGTAATAACTCAAAAGATTTGCCCTTAATTACGGCGGTATAGGATTTTTCACCTTCCTGTAATGCTTTCACTTTACAGCGAAAAATCTGGCCATCGATGTCATTATCAACATGCGATACCTGAATGAGGGCTTCATTAGAGGCTTTCGGCCCTATCCGCATCATCCACACCACAGCGCCTTCCTGCCCACGATAGCCAAAAACATATTTACCGATTTCCGGTTTGACCGTATCGGCAAACGCAGATTGCATAAGTAATAACGCACCCATCAGCGCCGTCATAAAACGCAGCATAGTATTCCCTCAATAAATCGCCTGAAGTGGTAGCAGAGATGCAGGCGTAGCGATCCCTGCCCTGTCCTGTTGCAACGGGCCAGTATTTCATAGATTAATTTCCCACCACTATTGTTGAATTCCGAATTTCATCCTGTATGACAAAAGAATGGCTGTAGGGTGGGGAAAAAACACAAAGTAAACAATAATTGACGAATATAGCGCCACGCTGTTCGCAACCTAACCAAACAGTCACTTTCGAGCAATTTTCCTTGAAAAAGAGGTTGACGCTGCAAGGCTCTATACGCATAATGCGCCCCGCAACGCCGATAAGGTATCGCGAAAAAAAAGATGGCTACGTAGCTCAGTTGGTTAGAGCACATCACTCATAATGATGGGGTCACAGGTTCGAATCCCGTCGTAGCCACCATCTTTTTTGCGGGAGTGGCGAAATTGGTAGACGCACCAGATTTAGGTTCTGGCGCCGCAAGGTGTGCGAGTTCAAGTCTCGCCTCCCGCACCATTCACCAGAAAGCGTTGTACGGATGGGGTATCGCCAAGCGGTAAGGCACCGGTTTTTGATACCGGCATTCCCTGGTTCGAATCCAGGTACCCCAGCCATCTTCTTCGAGTAAGCGGTTCACCGCCCGGTTATTGGGGTATCGCCAAGCGGTAAGGCACCGGATTCTGATTCCGGCATTCCGAGGTTCGAATCCTCGTACCCCAGCCAATTTATTCAAGACACTTACCTTGTAAGTGCACCCAGTTGGGGTATCGCCAAGCGGTAAGGCACCGGATTCTGATTCCGGCATTCCGAGGTTCGAATCCTCGTACCCCAGCCACATTAAAAAAGCTCGCTTCGGCGAGCTTTTTGCTTTTCTGCGTATATTCAATGTCGAATGCGATGTTGATACAGCTAATTTGAATTTGGCCCACGGTTCAGGGCAAACCAGCCTGGAAGCACACTCAGGCGCGGTTTTCCCCCTCACCCTAACCCTCACCCGAGGGGCGAGGGGACCGTCCGCACGCTTTTGTAGCTTTGGTATCAACCGTTACGCTACAACCCTAACGCATATTTCAGCGCCTGACGTTTCAACACGCCAGCACGCTCCGCCGCCATCAAACCAAGATTACGCACAAAACGCAGCGGCGGCAGATTATTACTGAATCCGGCATAAAACAGATCCATACCACTTTGCATAATGAAGTTATCCGCCATGCGCCGCATCTGGTAACGCTTGAGGACAGGATAACTGGCCCACGCTTCGCCATAGCTGCGGGCGTTGACCAGAACATCAATCAGGGCATCGACATCACGATAGCCAAGATTCACCCCCTGCCCCGCCAGCGGATGGATGGTATGCGCGGCATCGCCCACCAGTGCAAGCCCTGGTTGCACATACTGCAACGCATGGCGACGTGTCAGCGGAAACGCACCAGCAGCAAGCGGTGTCACGTAACCCAGACGCGACGGGAAATGCTTCGCGATTTCCGCCTGGAGCTGCGCCATATTCATATTCTGCAACTGGCGAATACGCGCCGGAGAGTCATACCACACCAGCGACGCCCAGTTATCAAACAGCGGCAAAAACGCACGCGGCCCGTCCGGAGTAAACTGCTGCCAGGTGCTGTCGCCGGGATCATTCTCGCACTGTACGCTAATCAACATACACGACTGCGCATACTGCCAGGCATGAACGCCAATTCCCGCCATTTGCCGCACCTGCGAATTTGCACCGTCAGCGCCAATCACCAGCTTCGCCTGGATCACTTCACCGCCTTTCAGCTCCAGCTCCTGAAGATCATTATCTCGATGTAATGCAATCAGCGAGCCTGGCACACGTAATGTTACTTTCGGATGCGCTTCCAGCGCCTGCCACAGCGCCTGTTGCAGGACAGTGTTTTCCACCATGTAGCCAAGCAACGGTAGCTTAAGTTCAGCGGCGTCAAACACCACATGCGCCGTTTCCCACTCCCACGTTTCCAGTCTGCGGTAAGGATGGCAACGCATAGCCTGTACCGCGTCCCAGATGCCTAAACCTTTAAGCAATGATACCGAAGCCGCACTAATCGCCGAGATCCGCACGTCAGGCTGGCTGTCAGCGACAAACGGTGCAGGTTCTGCGTGCTCGATCACCGTTACCGCAAATCCGTGCTGTGCCAGCCCCAGCGCCAGTGCGCCGCCGACCATTCCTCCGCCGACAATGGCAATTTCCGTTGGTTGATTTGTCATGGTCAATCATCCTGTTAGCAATATGCTTTAAGTTTACAGGATTTTTACCCCCAAGGGCTGATAACGCTCATACTGGTCACAACGGCAGCAAAGCATTACACTATGCGCCCTGCATTCCTGGCTACTATTTCGCAAGAGCAAGTCGATGACCAAAAAACTCCATATTAAAACCTGGGGCTGTCAGATGAACGAGTACGATTCATCGAAGATGGCCGATCTGCTGGATGCCACCCACGGCTATCAACTGACCGACGTGGCGGAAGAAGCGGATGTGCTGCTGCTGAACACCTGCTCAATCCGCGAGAAGGCTCAGGAAAAAGTCTTCCATCAGTTGGGTCGCTGGAAACTGTTAAAAGAGAAGAATCCAGACCTGATTATCGGCGTCGGCGGCTGCGTGGCATCGCAAGAAGGCGAGCACATTCGCCAGCGCGCCCACTATGTCGATATTATTTTTGGGCCGCAAACGCTGCACCGTCTGCCGGAGATGATCAACTCCGTGCGCGGCGACCGCAGCCCGGTTGTAGATATCAGCTTCCCGGAAATCGAGAAGTTTGACCGTCTGCCGGAACCGCGCGCCGAAGGGCCGACCGCGTTTGTCTCCATCATGGAAGGCTGCAATAAATATTGCACCTACTGCGTAGTGCCTTACACCCGTGGTGAAGAGGTAAGCCGTCCGTCCGACGATATTCTGTTTGAAATTGCCCAGCTTGCAGCTCAGGGCGTGCGTGAAGTCAACCTGCTCGGTCAGAACGTGAACGCCTGGCGTGGTGAGAACTACGACGGCACCACCGGATCGTTTGCCGATCTGCTGCGTCTGGTTGCGGCGATCGACGGGATCGATCGTATTCGCTTTACCACCAGCCATCCGATCGAATTCACCGACGATATCATCGAAGTGTACCGCGACACGCCGGAGCTGGTGAGCTTCCTGCACCTGCCGGTACAGAGCGGTTCCGATCGCATTCTGAACCTGATGGGACGTACCCATACAGCGCTGGAGTACAAAGCGATCATCCGTAAACTGCGTGCGGCGCGTCCGGATATTCAGATCAGTTCTGACTTCATCGTTGGCTTCCCTGGCGAAACCACCGAAGACTTCGAGAAAACGATGAAGCTGATTGCCGACGTCAATTTCGACATGAGCTACAGCTTTATCTTCTCTGCACGTCCAGGTACACCAGCCGCCGATATGGTTGATGATGTTCCGGAAGAAGAGAAGAAGCAGCGTCTGTATATTCTGCAAGAACGTATTAATCAGCAAGCAATGGCATGGAGCCGCCGGATGCTCGGCACCACCCAGCGTATTCTGGTAGAAGGTACATCGCGTAAGAGCATCATGGAGCTTTCCGGTCGCACTGAAAATAACCGCGTGGTCAACTTTGAAGGCACGCCAGATATGATCGGTAAATTCGTCGATGTAGAAATTACCGACGTCTACCCGAACTCTCTGCGCGGTAAAGTGGTGCGTACTGAAGATGAAATGGGTCTGCGCGTGGCAGAAACGCCGGAATCGGTGATTGCCCGTACCCGCAAAGAAAACGACCTTGGCGTGGGTTATTATCAGCCGTAATTCTCAGGCCCGCCGTTCCGGTGGGCCTTGTTTTTTCTCTCTTTATCCCCATCTTTATCGCAATGCTTGCGCCTTTTTCCTGTGGCGTGAATAATTTCCTTATAGGCCGGTGAATGTTCAGCTTCCGGCGGCATACAGATAAGAGGAACGGTTTGAACATAGACACTCGCGAAATCACCCTGGAGCCAGCAGACAATGCGCGTCTGTTGAGCCTGTGCGGCCCGTTTGATGACAACATCAAGCAGCTCGAACGCCGTCTCGGCATCGAGATCAATCGCCGCGATAACCACTTTAAACTGACCGGCCGTCCGATTTGCGTCACCGCTGCGGCAGACATTCTGCGTAGCCTGTATGTCGATACTGCCCCGATGCGTGGTCAGATTCAGGATATCGAACCGGAACAGATCCACCTTGCGATTAAAGAAGCGCGGGTACTGGAGCAAAGCGCGGAGAGCGTGCCGGAGTACGGCAAAGCGGTCAATATCAAGACCAAACGCGGCGTAATTAAGCCGCGCACGCCAAACCAGGCGCAGTACATTGCCAATATTCTCGACCATGACATCACCTTCGGCGTTGGCCCGGCGGGTACGGGTAAAACCTACCTGGCAGTGGCTGCGGCAGTTGATGCCCTGGAGCGTCAGGAAATTCGCCGTATTCTGCTGACTCGTCCGGCGGTAGAAGCCGGTGAGAAACTGGGCTTCCTGCCTGGCGATTTAAGCCAGAAAGTAGACCCGTATTTGCGCCCACTGTACGACGCGCTGTTTGAAATGCTGGGCTTTGAGAAAGTCGAGAAACTGATTGAGCGCAACGTTATTGAAGTCGCGCCGCTGGCCTATATGCGTGGTCGTACGCTGAACGACGCGTTTATCATTCTCGATGAGAGCCAGAACACCACCATCGAACAGATGAAGATGTTCCTGACCCGTATCGGTTTTAACTCAAAAGCGGTTATCACCGGCGACGTCACACAGATCGACCTGCCGCGTCATACCAAGTCAGGCTTGCGTCACGCCATCGAAGTGCTGGCCGATGTTGAAGAGATCAGCTTTAACTTCTTCCACAGCGAAGACGTGGTTCGTCACCCGGTGGTGGCGCGTATCGTTAACGCTTATGAAGCCTGGGAAGAAGCAGAACAAAAACGTAAAGCGGCGCTGGCAGCAGAACGCAAGCGCGAAGAACAGGAACAAAAATGAGTCAGGTGATCCTCGATTTACAACTGGCATGTGAAGATAATTCCGGGTTACCGGAAGAGAGCCAGTTTCAAACATGGCTGAATGCGGTGATCCCGCAGTTTCAGGAAGAGTCGGAAGTGACTATTCGCGTGGTCGATACCGCCGAAAGCCACAGTCTGAATCTGACCTATCGCGGTAAGGATAAGCCGACCAACGTGCTCTCCTTCCCGTTTGAAGTACCGCCTGGCATGGAGATGTCACTACTGGGCGATCTGGTTATCTGCCGTCAGGTGGTTGAGAAGGAAGCACAGGAGCAAGGCAAACCACTGGAGGCGCACTGGGCGCATATGGTGGTGCACGGCAGTCTGCATTTGTTAGGTTACGATCACATCGAAGATGACGAAGCAGAAGAAATGGAAGCCCTCGAAACAGAGATTATGCTTGCTCTGGGCTATGAGGATCCGTACATTGCCGAGAAAGAATAATTTGCCAGGCATTTGATTGGCAGACGTCCCCGCCGTTGGTGATTAACGACGGCGTTTTGATTAACTAACATGAGAACCCATACGACGCCATGAGCGACGACAATTCACACAGTAGTGACACGATAAGCAACAAGAAGGGATTTTTCTCCCTGTTACTCAGCCAACTTTTCCACGGTGAACCGAAAAACCGTGACGAACTGCTGGCGCTGATCCGTGATTCCGGGCAGAACGACCTTATCGACGAAGATACGCGCGATATGCTCGAAGGGGTGATGGACATCGCAGACCAACGCGTCCGCGACATCATGATCCCCCGCTCCCAGATGATTACCCTGAAACGCAACCAGACGCTGGACGAATGCCTTGATGTCATCATCGAGTCCGCCCACTCACGTTTCCCGGTGATTAGCGAAGACAAAGATCACATTGAAGGGATTCTGATGGCGAAAGACTTGCTGCCGTTTATGCGCAGCGATGCTGAAGCCTTCAGCATGGACAAAGTGTTACGTCAGGCGGTTGTCGTTCCTGAAAGTAAGCGCGTAGACCGGATGCTGAAAGAGTTTCGCTCTCAGCGTTACCACATGGCGATCGTCATTGACGAATTCGGTGGGGTTTCCGGTCTGGTGACCATTGAAGACATCCTGGAACTGATTGTTGGTGAGATTGAAGACGAGTATGACGAAGAAGATGATATCGACTTCCGTCAGTTGAGTCGTCATACCTGGACCGTGCGCGCACTGGCTTCCATTGAAGACTTCAACGAAGCGTTCGGTACCCACTTTAGCGATGAAGAGGTTGACACTATCGGTGGTCTGGTGATGCAGGCATTTGGGCATCTTCCGGCGCGTGGCGAAACCATCGACATCGACGGTTACCAGTTCAAAGTGGCGATGGCCGACAGTCGGCGTATTATTCAGGTTCATGTCAAAATCCCGGATGACTCACCCCAGCCGAAGCTGGATGAATAAAACCGAAACTGGATAGATAACTACATGGCTTTTGCCTCATTAATTGAACGCCAGCGCATTCGCCTGCTGCTGGCGTTATTATTCGGTGCCTGCGGAACGCTGGCCTTCTCTCCTTACGACGTCTGGCCTGCGGCGATTATTTCGCTGATGGGGCTTCAGGCGTTGACCTTTAACCGCCGTCCACTCCAGTCTGCCGCTATTGGCTTTTGCTGGGGATTTGGCCTCTTTGGCAGCGGTATTAACTGGGTCTATGTCAGCATCGCAACCTTTGGCGGAATGCCTGGCCCGGTTAACATCTTCCTGGTGGTACTGCTGGCGGCGTATTTGTCGCTGTATACCGGACTGTTTGCTGGCGTGCTGTCGCGTCTGTGGCCGAAAACCACCTGGCTGCGCGTGGCGATTGCCGCCCCTGCTCTCTGGCAAGTGACCGAGTTTCTGCGCGGTTGGGTGCTGACTGGCTTCCCGTGGTTACAGTTCGGCTATAGCCAGATTGATGGCCCGTTAAAAGGGCTGGCACCGATAATGGGCGTGGAAGCCATTAACTTCCTGCTGATGATGGTTAGCGGCCTGCTGGCACTGGCGTTGGTCAAACGCAACTGGCGTCCGCTGGCGGTGGCCGTCATGCTGTTTGCCCTTCCCTTCCCGCTGCGTTACATCCAGTGGTTTACCCCGCAACCGGAAAAAACTATTCAGGTTTCGATGGTTCAGGGCGATATTCCGCAATCGCTGAAATGGGACGGAGACCAGCTACTTAATACGCTGAAGATTTACTACAACGCAACGGCACCGCTGATGGGCAAATCATCGTTGATTATCTGGCCGGAGTCGGCGATAACCGATCTGGAAATTAATCAGCAACCGTTCCTCAAAGCACTGGACGGTGAGTTGCGCGATAAAGGTAGCTCGCTGGTAACCGGGATTGTTGACGCACGTCTCAATAAGCAGAACCGCTACGATACCTACAACACCATCATCACGCTGGGTAAAGGTGCGCCGTACAGCTACGAATCAGCCGATCGCTATAACAAAAACCATCTGGTGCCGTTTGGCGAGTTTGTCCCGCTGGAGTCGATTCTGCGTCCGTTAGCACCGTTCTTTGATCTGCCGATGTCGTCGTTCAGCCGTGGGCCATATATCCAGCCGCCGCTGTCGGTAAATGGTATTGAGCTTACTGCGGCTATTTGCTACGAGATCATTCTCGGCGAGCAAGTGCGCGATAACTTCCGCCCGGATACCGACTATCTGCTGACTATCTCCAACGATGCGTGGTTTGGTAAGTCTATTGGTCCATGGCAGCACTTCCAGATGGCGCGAATGCGTGCGTTGGAGCTGGCGCGCCCACTGTTGCGCAGCACCAACAACGGCATTACGGCGGTGATTGGTCCGCAGGGTGAGATTCAGGCGATGATCCCGCAGTTCACCCGCGAGGTGTTAACCACTAACGTGACGCCGACTACCGGACTCACACCGTACGCACGTACCGGCAACTGGCCGCTGTGGGTACTGACGGCATTGTTTGGTTTTGCCGCCGTGTTGATGAGTCTGCGTCAACGACGTAAACGTTGATGTGAATGATACGCTGGCCTGCATAATTGCATCAATTTTGCAGGCCAGATAAACCGTTAACACCGCATCCGGTATCAACAAAACATACTTTCTCATTAAGCGGTGGGGCGTGATTATCATGCCCCTTTTTTCTTACGGTTCAGGGATACAAGCCACATCACCATATTGGGGATGCCGAATAATTGCCTGTGGATCAAGCGAGCGCGTCCTGTCCATTTGGATTAACCCGTTCTTCGCCATAACAAATATCTTTCTACCATCCGCTGAAAAACGAAGATGATTAACGTAGCTGGCAGGATAAACGCCAATAATCTGCCCGGCATTAATATTGAGCAGGATGACCTAACCGTGCATGTCATATTACTCCAACTCTAAATATTCCCCGTCCGAGCTAGTACCCTCACCGGAATAAACGCTTCTTCTACACCATTGCGGCATAATGCTGCCTTGTTGATCCACTACGCTTATACGTGAAATCCCCTGGCTATCGGCAAAAATAATCTCGCCATTTTTTGGTCGGAATCCCATCGCAGAAACGACACCACGCGCATCACCTGTGGGAAAGTCTTCTTTCTGATGCGTGATGGTATTGATGCGTACAATGTCGCCTCTGACCATACCGGGTATCAACAATGTTTTTTCATCCGGGGAAAGTGCCATAACCCAGGCGCCTGGTTTACCGCTCGTCCCCGTCCCGTCGTATTTCTCCAGCGGGATATCCGCTACATGCTGATAAGTCACCAGATCAATGGCTGACACACTATTACTGGTGCGATTCATCACCCAGGCTTTTGTGCCATCACGCGAGAGGATAAGACTGTCAGGATGTGCACCGGTGGTAATCGACTGAATAATCTCCCCCGTCGCCACGTTAATAACCGATAACGCATTCGCTTCAAATGAAGTTGCATAAAGCAACGTTTCATCCGGGCTTAACGCCAGCGATCTGACGCCCTGATCTTTACAGCCACCACAATGTTTGAGTGACTTTTCTTTCGCTATGGGCGCTGTAAAGGTATGCAGGATTTTCTTTTGTCCGAGGTCGAAAACAACAATACTGTTCGTGTTTTCAATTGCGGCATATAACGTATTACCATCCCGATTGATCGCCATATCATGGATATCGGCAATCTCAGCGAGTAAATCACCACTGGCTTGCTCACGACTTACCGGAGCGGATAATGTTTCCGTGAGGGCGTTGCGCTCCTCCACTAACTGCTGCTTTTTTTGTCGTCGCTCTTGTTCAATCTCCTGCGGATAAAACGCTTCACGCAGGCTTTGCCTGACTTGTAAAACTGATTCATCAATCTGCTGCTGCACAAGCCAGATAGCCCCGGTCAGAAGAAGAGTGACCGCAACAATAATCCCGCCTTCCGTAACGAATCGGTTTTGCCCAACTAAACGCGCGCTCAGCCAACCCAACGCGCCACCCGCAATCAGGCCGCCAATGTGGCAAGCGTTATCTATTCCTGTTTGCCGGGCACCGTACAACAGTGTCAGCGCCACCATACCCAACAGAGGAAATACTCGCCGCTGGTTTTTATGGTGTGTGCCCGCACCTGAAGCAAGCTGTGTTGCTATCGCAGCGCCAGCTATTCCCATAATTGCTCCGGATGCCCCAACGCTGATGACTATCTGCTCACTTTCGCGTAACGCATAACAGGCGCTGATCAGCCCACCAAAGACGCCAGAGAATAGCCAAACAATCAGGAGTCGCCATTTCCCCAGTATCCGCTCCGCCACTGCCCCCACCACCAGGAGTGCAAACATATTCATCAGCAAATGGGAAAAACTACTGTGCAGAAAAACACTGCTCAATAAGCGCCAGGATTCATCCGACAACGTGAGAGAAGCAACGTTAGCGCCGAGATGGATGAGTGCGGATTGATCGACTTCTTCGTAACTCATCCATTGTGCGAGGTAACAAAATATCCCAACACAGAGCGCAAAAAGGATCAGGGTTATTGCGGGTAATTGAACATTTAACGGCTTAACCGAAGATGCAGACATAAGGTGATTCTTCCTTGAAAAGACTAGTAAAAAGCATTTTCCCGTGTGTAGTTATCATCCCGGCAAACGTCCCACACCGAAAAGTTAACACTGTCCGAAATATGACTTTTTCAGCCTAAAATTACAATCGTAATTAATTCACCCCTAAGTATTTTTTGGCATGTAAGTTGCTTTATTTACTGTGTAAGCAATGAAATCAGCCGCGACGCAACCGGGTTGCACCACCACAAATCAGCGGTAGCACCAAAAAGGTGCAGTTTAAGAATTTTGCTTCGGAATGGTGCGGCGCATCTCGCAAAAACAAACAATAAAACATCAATATCTTTACATTTAGCCAAACTAAATGTTACCTAACAAACACAACACTGCACAATAAAGTTGCAGATGATAACAACACAAACACTCACAACGGGTATCCATGCGTTCTTAACGCAGAAGATAAAGGAGTTGGATATGCAATTACGTAAACCTGCCACAGCAATCCTGGCCCTGGCGCTTTCCGCAGGACTGGCACAGGCAGATGACGCCGCCCCGGCAGCAGGCAGTACGCTGGACAAAATCGCCAAAAACGGTGTGATTGTCGTCGGTCACCGTGAATCTTCAGTACCTTTCTCTTATTACGACAATCAGCAAAAAGTGGTGGGTTACTCGCAGGATTACTCCAACGCCATTGTTGAAGCAGTGAAAAAGAAACTCAACAAACCGGACTTGCAGGTGAAATTGATTCCGATCACCTCACAAAACCGTATTCCGCTGCTGCAAAACGGCACTTTCGATTTTGAATGTGGTTCTACCACCAACAACGTCGAACGCCAAAAACAGGCGGCTTTCTCCGACACTATTTTCGTGGTCGGTACGCGCCTGCTGACAAAAAAAGGCGGCGATATTAAAGATTTTGCCGATCTGAAAGACAAAGTCGTCGTAGTCACTTCCGGCACCACCTCTGAAGTTTTGCTCAACAAACTGAATGAAGAGCAAAAAATGAACATGCGCATCATCAGCGCCAAAGATCACGGTGACTCTTTCCGTACCCTGGAAAGCGGTCGTGCCGTTGCCTTTATGATGGATGATGCTCTGCTGGCTGGTGAACGTGCGAAAGCGAAGAAACCAGACAACTGGGAAATCGTCGGCAAGCCGCAGTCTCAGGAAGCCTACGGTTGCATGTTGCGTAAAGACGATCCGCAGTTCAAAAAGCTGATGGATGACACTATCGCTCAGGTGCAGACCTCCGGTGAAGCGGAAAAATGGTTTGATAAATGGTTCAAAAACCCAATTCCGCCGAAAAACCTGAACATGAATTTCGAACTGTCGGACGAAATGAAAGCACTGTTCAAAGAACCGAATGACAAGGCACTGAACTAATTACAAGAACCAGGGGCGGAAATTCCAGCCCTCTCGATTGTTACGTAGCACGGACAGACTATACGCCTGATGGTCGTTCCCCATCGGGCCTGAAAACCGCAATACGCTGGGTAACAATCTTCGAGGGTAGCAGTTAACGCTGCTACCCTCTTTTTTCTGGAGTAGATTTATGTCTATAGACTGGAACTGGGGTATTTTTTTACAACAAGCCCCGTTCGGCAACACCACCTATCTTGGTTGGATCTGGAGTGGTTTTCAGGTGACGATCGCTTTGTCGATCTGCGCCTGGATTATCGCTTTCCTCGTCGGTTCATTTTTCGGCATTTTACGTACCGTTCCAAACCGTTTTCTCTCCGGTCTGGGTACGTTGTATGTCGAACTGTTCCGCAACGTGCCGTTGATTGTGCAATTCTTTACCTGGTATCTGGTGATCCCGGAGCTGCTGCCAGAGAAAATCGGCATGTGGTTTAAGGCCGAGCTGGATCCCAATATTCAGTTTTTCCTTTCATCCATGCTCTGCCTGGGGCTGTTTACCGCCGCCCGTGTTTGCGAACAGGTACGCGCCGCGATTCAGTCGTTGCCGCGTGGGCAAAAGAATGCCGCGCTGGCAATGGGTCTGACGCTACCGCAGGCTTACCGCTATGTACTGCTGCCTAATGCTTATCGCGTTATCGTCCCGCCGATGACCTCCGAGATGATGAACCTGGTGAAAAACTCCGCCATCGCCTCGACTATCGGTCTGGTAGATATGGCGGCGCAGGCGGGTAAATTGCTCGATTACTCAGCTCATGCCTGGGAGTCGTTTACCGCCATTACGCTTGCGTATGTGTTGATTAACGCGGTTATCATGCTGGTAATGACGCTGGTTGAACGTAAAGTTCGCCTGCCCGGCAACATGGGGGGCAAATAATGTACGAGTTTGACTGGAGTTCCATTGTCCCTTCCCTGCCATATCTGCTGGATGGGCTGGTGATCACCCTGAAAATCACCGTCACGGCAGTGGTGATTGGTATTTTATGGGGCACCATGCTGGCGGTGATGCGCTTGTCCAGCTTTGCGCCCGTAGCGTGGTTTGCCAAAGCCTACGTTAACGTATTCCGCTCGATTCCTTTAGTTATGGTTTTGCTGTGGTTTTACCTGATTGTGCCGGGATTTCTGCAAAACGTGCTGGGATTATCGCCAAAAAATGATATCCGTTTAATTTCGGCAATGGTGGCGTTTTCGATGTTTGAAGCGGCCTACTATTCAGAGATTATCCGTGCCGGTATTCAAAGTATTTCCCGTGGTCAGTCGAGCGCCGCGCTGGCGTTGGGGATGACTCACTGGCAGTCGATGAAACTGATTATTCTGCCGCAGGCTTTCCGCGCGATGGTGCCGCTTCTGCTCACTCAGGGCATCGTACTGTTCCAGGATACCTCACTGGTGTATGTGTTATCTCTGGCCGATTTCTTCCGTACCGCCTCAACCATTGGTGAGCGTGATGGTACGCAGGTCGAGATGATCCTGTTTGCCGGATTTGTTTATTTCGTTATTAGCCTTAGCGCATCGTTGTTGGTCAGCTACTTGAAAAGAAGGACAGCATAATGATTACCCTGAAAAATGTTTCAAAATGGTATGGTCACTTTCAGGTGCTGACCGACTGCTCAACCGAAGTGAAAAAAGGCGAAGTGGTGGTGGTTTGCGGCCCGTCTGGTTCCGGCAAATCAACGCTGATTAAAACCGTCAACGGCCTCGAACCGGTGCAGCAAGGTGAAATTACCGTCGATGGTATCGTGGTTAACGATAAGAAAACCGATCTGGCAAAGCTGCGTTCCCGCGTCGGGATGGTGTTCCAGCATTTCGAGTTGTTCCCCCATTTGTCGATTATTGAAAACCTGACCCTGGCGCAGGTGAAAGTGCTTAAACGCGATAAAGCCCCCGCTCGTGAAAAAGCATTGAAATTGCTGGAGCGCGTCGGGCTTTCCGCTCATGCCAATAAGTTTCCGGCGCAGCTTTCCGGCGGTCAGCAGCAGCGTGTGGCGATCGCTCGCGCATTGTGCATGGATCCTATCGCGATGCTGTTCGACGAACCGACATCGGCGCTGGATCCGGAGATGATCAACGAAGTGCTGGACGTGATGGTGGAACTGGCGAACGAAGGAATGACCATGATGGTGGTGACCCACGAAATGGGCTTTGCCCGTAAAGTGGCGAATCGGGTGATCTTTATGGACGAGGGTAAAATTGTCGAAGACTCGCCGAAAGACGCTTTCTTCGATGATCCGAAATCGGACCGCGCAAAAGACTTCCTCGCAAAAATCCTGCATTAATCACTCTGGCGCGCATACCCAAGTGCGCGCCATCTCACGCTTTATCGTTTCGCTCCTCGTATC
>OJKQ01000449.1_pt1 | contig 27253 bp, 20 predicted proteins | sample 1596641 | NCBI WGS metagenome assembly OJKQ01 (sample SAMEA4350167, study PRJEB24818) | metagenome | biome: human; feature: gut; material: faeces | place: Denmark | collected 2013-09 | reverse complement strand
ATAGCGTGAAATATATAACTTTATAATTGGACACTACAAAGTTACTAAAAATCAACGAGATGCACAACTTTTTCTCCATAAAAATATACTAATTTTCAGGCGTTTTTTTAATTCCGCCAACAGGTTACTATAATTTATTTTGAATAATCTCTTGCCACACGAACAATGGTTTGTCCGATAGTTCTATCTTCAAACGCATCACCGATTGCAGCAAATTTCCATTCACCATTGCGTCGGTACAACTTACCCATTACAAGAGCACGCTTACCTACACATTCTGTCTTAGTCGCTACATTATATTGAGCAAACACTTGCTTAGGTGGTCTTTCAGGTGTACCCTCAAACATACGAATTGAAGCATATGGGATTCCTGAGAAATCACCACTATATTCATTGTTATTATATATGTTCAAAAAGAACACGATAGAATTCACGTTATAGCTGACACGATTCAAATCAACAGTAATAATTTCATTATCAAGACCATCATCTCCATTTTGATCACCTGTTAGGTCATCACCTGTATGATGAAGAGCACGATCATTTGAATCCAACTTGCCTTGAGGTAGTTTGCCATTGAATTGATATAAAGGAGACCAAATATGGTCTACGACACCACCATTAGCATCAAACATCATACAACTAAGGTCCAAATCTACATCTACAACAGATGTTGACAAGCCAAAGAATGTTTTCTTGATGATAGCTCCCCAGTTACAACCAACACAGAAGTTGGTCAATTTAGCACCAGTCTCTTTTTCTAGATTGATGCGTTGTCCTTTTTCAAGTTTTATTGCCATAATTCTCAAGTTTAAATAATTAATCTTTACTGCCAGGACTGTAATTGAATCCCCATCCATATTGCTTGTCACAATCACGATGTCCATCATGAAATGTTACCAGTTTCTTCACTGTAATAGAATTATCACCAGCAAAATCTAGCTGGGCTATCGCACAGAACTTTTTGTCACTGTACTGTTGCCCCATTTTCACGATGACATCTTGATTGCGTGGCACTTTGATTTTTACAACAGCATTCGTCTCCGACCATTTAGCTACGCCTTCATAAATAAAGGTATAAACTATAATACGCTTAATTTCATTGATACCTACAGGATTCACAAGAATGGTTTCTCCAGAAGAAGCACCACCTCCACGGTCATCGCCTTGATGCCATATATAAGGAACCATATCATAGCAGCCTTGTCGAGTCACATGATGACGGTCGCCTCCTCTACCATGAGAGAATTGCAAACCATCTATCAGCATCTTCTTGCCATTACGCAATTCATAATAACAGCCTAAATCCAGATCAATGGCATTACCAAAGAGGCTTTTAAAAATTCCCCCTTTACTCCAGTCAAGATTGATAACTATCTCACCTGCAGAAGTCTTGCCCGCTGTAGGCTTTTCCAAATTAATGCGATGAGTATCACCGCTCTTTTCTAGAATGATTGCCATAATTACATAAATTTAGAAGCATACTTTCTGCAAATAGGTTCTAGTCCATCTTTATGAGCCTCACCTACTGCCTGGAATTTCCATTCAGAACCACGACGATATAAACGACCAAATTCAACACCTTTATCGGTAGAGAAGTCTTCATCCAAATCATAACGGCAAATAACCTCTCCATTTATTGCATTCTTTATCTGAATATATGCATCACGGACCTGACCAAAATTATACTTCATTCGTGGAGCATTCACAGGGTCATTTGCATCTGATGGACTCCAATAGATACTTGCTGTAAAAAGGATTTCTTGCACCTTAGCCGAAGTTTTTGTCAAATCCACTTCTATTTCCTCATTTCCCTCTCCAGTATCATCGTCATCATCACCTAAATCATCAATAGATCCTAAGACGCTTTTATCTAAAGATATTGGACGCATAACAGGTTTACCGTTTTCATCAAAGATTGGTTTGCCATTATCATCTAGAGCCTGAGTCTGATTACCAGAACCATAGAATACGAAATCATATTCATTTTCTATCTGCCCATTGCTACCCAACAGGAAAGTAGATGCATCCAAATCATATGCAGGGTCTGCATTTGGATTCACCTTCCATCCCATCTCTACCTTCAAACGAGTCAAACCAGATTCGATTTCAACTCGTTGACCTTTAATCAAATTAATAGCCATAAGCGATTATGCAAATTGTTTAGCATATTTGTTTATGAGAGCCTGCAGACCACCTTTATTACCATTACCAATAGCCTCAAACTTCCATTCTCCATTATGACGATACAGACGACCAAACTCTACAGCTGTCTCTATAGAAAAGTCCTCATCCAAATCATAACGAGCTATCTCTGTATTTGTCTTTGCATCATAGATACGAATATAAGAATTTCGTACTTGACCAAAATTCTGGCGACGTTCATCAGCTTTATAAATAGTTGCAGTAAAGATTATCTCTTTAATGTTTTGACTAACCTTTGTCAAGTCAACATTCAGAGTTTCATCATCACCACCATCACTATTTCCACCAGTCAGATCATCGCCTGTAGATTCCACAGAGCCATCTGGAGCTTTCTGATTTCCATAGAATACAAAGAATTCCTGTTGTGGAATCTGACCATTCTCACCCAACATGAATGCAGAAGCATCCAAGTCGAAATCATAACCAGAACCCTCATTTGGATCCCAACCGAGTCCTACACCTACTAATGACAGCCCCTTATCCATACTAATGCGCTGTCCTTTTTCAAGATTGATCATATTCTCAAATATTTAAATTGTTATTATTATCTGTTTGATGGTGCAAAGCTAATCATTTTTCTCTATACCTTATTATATATGCAAACGTTGCAAGTCAACAAGAGTAAAATGTCTAACAAATAGGTTGCAACCTTACAAGGCTGAAATTTTCTGCCATTCGTCAGAATCTAATAAAGGTTTTATTCCCTCATCTATACCATCCTGATAAGTCATCAAATCTGCCGAGATTCCGACTCCATAGTTACCATACATATTACGCTGTATTATATAGTCTTCTGCATGGAACAAAACATCATTCAATTTCAATATCTGTTTTTTCAATAATGCAATCATTGGCGCACGAGTTGCATAATCCAAGATATTAGGAGCTTTATCAGCCTCACCACCAAACTTCTTATAGATGATTTGATATTTCTTCATAATAGCAGCCATTCTTTTTTGATATCTTTCAAGTTGTTTGGCAGTTACAGGCTTATTAAAGTTGATACCTCCACTCATAGACTCTAACAAAAACAAAGCATATAATGCCTTTTCCCTTCTGTGGATTTTCTCCAACTTGACATCTGCCTCAGGAAAATAAATTTGCTCTTTTAAAGTATCAATGACAACAGAACTCTTCACACCCTTACGAAGCATTAGAATATCAAAGATCTGCTTATAAAAACCACGGAAAATAAAACGTCCGGTTTCTTCTTGCAAATAATTCAGTCTTAGATTATGGTAGTTTTCTGCCAACAAATCCAATATTTTACGAATAGTACCAAGAGCATCATCCTCTATTTCTACAAGCAAGAAATTCGACACCATTCTATCATTAACAAAAGATTCCCCAATCTTTATCATGAAAGAAGGATTTACCATTCCAAACTCTTTCACATTCAATTTCGCAGCCAATAGGTCTTTACAAAAACGTTCTGTTGACAAGCTACGCAACTGCTTAATAATAACTTGCAGTCGTTCATAGCTTACCTTAGGATATAAGAAATCAGCAATCTGATACAAATCCGTTTCAGAAATACTTTGATAATGCTCCGCTATTTTTGGCAAATAGACAAAATCAAAACCCGCTAATCGTATCTCCGAACAGATTTCCCGGTAACTATTTTGGATTTGCTCATTGATTTTCTTATCAAATTCACTTTCAACATAGAGAATTTGAGTATCTTCAAATTTTATTTCAGATGTATCAATGGAAAGTACAGTTACCGAACTTCCCATATTGATAGTCATACAACAACGTAAAGCTAGAATCAGCAAAGCCTCTTCCCTTGCACAATAATTGTCAGACATTGCCGTTTGATTGAAATCACCAATCAAATCATGCTTAAGACTATCATCAGCCAAAAGAAGTTCGTTCAAAGCCGCCGCAAAAGTATAGGAGGCAGCAGCTACTTCATCTTCCTTCTTGATTCCATATTTCTCACGCAAAGAATCAAGAAAGATAATCTCTCTTGCATCAATGATACCATCAGCCTCTATCAAATCAGAAACTATTCTCATTATACTTGCACGTTCAGACTGCCTCATGCTTTTCCTATTTAATGACAGAGGCTCCCAACCTGCCAGATTATTATTAAGGTATATATACAAAAAGCGCGGAGCCAGTCTGTTGCCCGTTCCACGCTATTAAGGCCTTCGCATTGCCCTGTCTGTCGAAACGAACAACGCTGGAAGCCCCACGCCGATGTAAGTATATAGTACCACCTATCAACTCATTGCTAAATGCTATGAGCCAATAAGGGCTGTATATATGATACATCCCAAGGGGCGTCCCCGTTGCTTTGTTCTTGACAGACATTTGGAAGTTGCGAAGTTCTAATAGCGTCAAAACCAAAGCGTACAGTTACGCCTTTATATATATATGTCCATCCCACCTTCGCCCAATTGGAGCTTCCAGTAAGGATATGACACCGCAAAAGTAACAATTATTATCGAAACAACAAAACTTTTAGCTAAAAAGTTTCGAAAAAAGTTATGTGAGGGGACACAATAGTAAAAAGGAGAGCTATCTGTGGTGCATGATTTTTCCAACAAAAGGGATGAGGCTATAATGATATTTAGAAAGAAGTACGCAAGCGATAAAGAACCAACAATTAAACGCACGTATAAATCTTTTTTCTCGAAAAAAGTATCAAAGTCTCATTTTTCGGTATAGAATAAGGCTTATATCTTTAATACACAACACTTTATCATAAATGAGACTTCTCTAAAAATGAAGGGAGAAGTATCATCGAAATATCATAAATTAGCGAGAAGTATCATGATTTCTTGCTTGCATCGAAAAAAAAGCTTTATGAAGTGATAATAATAGCATTTTTAAGGCAATAAACAGGATGTTTTTGCGTTTAGTAAAACAGAATGTTTTATTCTTAATACTTAAGAAACATGGATGAAAAGGAATTACTGAAAAAGGCTTTTGAGTACGGAAACGTACCTAGCAACATCACCTATTGTTTCACCGAACCATGTCCGATGAAAAACAAATGTATCCACTATCTATCCGGTCTCTACAAAAACGAGAAGACTGATAGAGGGGATGCCATTTTCCCAAATGCCCTGAAAAACGGGAATTGCAAGTACTTCGCTCCGCTGCGTGTCGTGAAAATGGCATGGGGATTCGACAAACTCTTTGCCGAAATGAAAGTGAAAGACGCTCCTGCACTGCGCGCCGAAATGAGAGACTACCTCGGCAGCAAAGGACAATACTACCGTTACAAACTGGGACAACTGAAACTCCTGCCGGAACAACAGGCATATATCAAACAGCTCTTCGCCAGATACGGATATAAAGATGTTGAATTCGATCATTTCTCAGAAGAGATTGATTTCACTAAAAGCTAATCTTTTTCTCTGTCCTCCAGATGTTCCAGCCATGCCATTTAAGCGGTCCCACAGAGAACACGTGACGGGCTACTGGAGAACACGTGACGGGCTACTGGAGAACAAGTGACGGGCAGCCATTGCCCGTACAACGGGAAACGAGTGCCCAATTTATCAACCAAGCTTTGGGCAACGCTGATAAGATTTTATAGTTTATAGTTGACAGTTTATGGTTAATAGTTAACAAACAAACATCCTAATCAATATATTCAATGAAGGTAACAATCGTTCATACAAACAACAAGAAGCAGCTCCTCGTCAGCACCAAGACGATGGAGAAGTTGCTGCAACGTATCGCAAAAGATGACAGCAGACTTACTGTTACCCATTTCCGCGAATACGTGACCTATATGGAAAGCGGCTACGAATATTACAAGGATATGCCAACATGGATGCACATCTACCCCGCTGCTGAATTCGCCAAAGACGAAAACAACAACCTGAAGATGAAGGCGTGCAACGGTATCCTGATGCTGAAATTCGGAAACATTACGGATGTGGACGGCGTGGAGGGCGTGAAGCGCTCGGTTGCCATGCTGCCTTCTACCTTTGCTGCGCTGGAAGGTGCTGATGGTAAGTCGGTTATCGTATTGGTGAAATTCAGCAATGAAGATGATTTGCTGCCTGCTGAAGAGGCGGATGCCGAACGACTGTACCGCATCGCTTACCAGCAGATTTTGCCTGTATATCAGGCGATTGCCAAGGCTTCGGTGCTCACAGACGGACCGAAACCTTCTATAGAAGCGGGCGCTAACCTGTCTTTTGAACCTTCGATGCACAACAGTTTTCTGATGACGCTCGATGCGAAACCTTATTTCAACAGTAAGGCGGTAGCAATGAAAATTAACAGCAACATGCACCCTCAGAACCAGGCTTTCAACACGGAAGATAATCAGCAGATGATTCCTGGTTCCGATACTTCGGAAGAAGAAAAGAAAGTTGACAAGAACAGCGTTCGCGAGAATATCATGAGTATGATGCAGCTGCTGAAAAGTAAATATAACTTCAGATACAACACGGTGATGAAGTTCGTGGAATACATGCCGAAGGAGAAGGGATGGTATGGTTTCCAGCCTGTGGATCCGAGAGTGCAGAAGCGCATGACGCTGGAGGTGCAGCTCGCGGATATCCGAGTGAGCATCAAGGATGTCAGGAATTTTCTGGAGTCTGATTATATCAAGAATTATAATCCGATTGATGAATATCTCTTCCAATGCTACGACAAATGGGACGGGAAGGACCATATACGTGCCTTGGCTCGTACGGTTCCTACCAACAATTCTTACTGGGCAGACTGGTTCTACACCTGGTTCCTGGGCATGGTTGACCAGTGGCGCGGCTTTACCCATCGCCAGTATGGCAACTCGGTGGCTCCGCTTCTCATTTCCAAGCAGGGTTACAACAAGAGTACTTTCTGTCGCCGGCTGTTGCCGCCAGAACTGCAATGGGGATATAACGATAATCTGATTCTGTCAGAAAAACGTCAGGTTTATCAGGCGATGGCGCAGTTTATGGTCATCAATCTTGATGAGTTCAACCAGATTTCTCCACAGGTTCAGCAGGGATTTCTGAAGAATCTCATCCAGTTGCCTACGCTGAAATACAAGCCTCCGTATGGCAGTCATGTCATGGAATTTCCTCGTCTCGCCTCGTTCATCGCCACGAGCAACATGAAGGATATTCTCACCGACCCATCCGGCAACCGAAGGTTTATAGGCGTGGAACTGACGGGACCGATCGATGTGAGTGTGCGTCCAAACTACCAGCAACTTTTCGCCCAAGCGCTGACTGCCCTGCACAATGGCGAGAAGAGTTATTTTGATGCGGAACAGGTGAAGTTGATCATGAAGAACAACAGCCAGTTTGAGGTGGCCGAGCCGATAGACCAGTATTTCATGCTCTATTTCGAGTTGGTTGAGAATGAGAGAGAGGGTGAATATCTGACTGCCGCCGAAATTTTCGACTATCTGAAAAAGCAGATAGGTTCATCGCTCAAGGTGAACAGTTTGATGGGATTCGGCAGAAAACTGGCGAATATGAGTGAGTTAAAACATAAGAGATTTGCAGATGGAATGAAGTACCTTGTAAAGAAAAAGTAAAATAATGATACTTCTATGAGACTTCTCGGCATCAGAGCCGAGAAGTCTCATTTTCTTTATCTCATTACCTATCAAGTCTTTAAGTCGGTATTTTCAATAGAAAATGAGACTTTGAGACTTTTTTCTCAAAAAAACTTTTTCACGTAAGAGAAAACTATTATCCTTTAGATAGCATAAAGGAAGGTGCGGATGAACCAGTAGCAAACGATACCTACGATGTAACCTACGAAAGCAATCCAGGAGATATGCTTCATATACCAGCCGAAGGTAATCTTCTCCAAACCCATTACTACCACACCAGCGGCACTACCGATAATCAGCATAGAACCACCGACACCGGCACAGTAGGCGAGCAACTGCCAGAAGACACCATCCACAGCCATATCGCCAGCGGCTGCCACAGGATACATTCCCATACATCCGGCTACCAGAGGCACATTGTCAACAATACTTGAAAGCACACCGATGATACCAGTTACGAGGTAGTGGTTGCCATCGAATACGACGTTCAAGCCCTGACCCAAAGCAGTCAATACGCCAATCTCAGCCAGGCAGGATACTGCCATCAGGATACCGAGGAAGAAGAGAATGGTACTCATATCAACACGAGAAAGCAACTTGGTTACTCGCTTCTGAGTACCCCCGGCATCAGCTCCACGATGCAAACCGCGATAGAAAACTTCGGTAGCAGTCCAGAGAACGCCCAATACCAGAAGGATTCCTACGAATGGAGGCAAGTGGGTGATACTCTTGAAGATAGGAACGAAGATCAAACCGCCTACTCCCAACCAGAACACTGCCTTGCGCTGACCTTCGGTGAAATCGCTGACCGATGCATTCTGCTGGGCAGAAACCTCAGGCATCACGAGTTCGCCCTTCAACATGGTCTGAAGGATGAGGGCTGGAATCACCATGGAAACCACAGACGGGATGAAGATTTCGGCGATAACGCCGGCAGCAGTAATCAGTCCCTTGTTCCAGAGCATGATGGTGGTAACGTCGCCGATTGGTGAGAAAGCACCACCCGAATTGGCTGCGATGATGACGAGGGATGCATAAACCATGCGGTCCTTGTGGTCGGTGACGAGCTTTCGGAGAATCATGATCATCACGATACTGGTGGTCAGATTGTCGAGGATGGCAGAGAGGAAGAAGGTAAGGATAGCGATACGCCAGAGGAGCGCACGCTTCGACTTGGTCTTCATCACCTTGCGAACCCAGTTGAATCCGCCGTTCTGGTCCACGATTTCCACGATGGTCATTGCACCCATCAGGAAGAAGAGTGTTGTGGCAGTATCGCCCAGATGTTCCTGGATGATTCCGGTCACCTTCTCCACCATTCCAGCAGCACCGCCTGTATAATCAGGGTGCATCAACTGGAGATACTGCATTGGATCCATCATGTAGAGGGTCCAACAACCTACCAACATCAACAGGGCTATCGCAGCCTTGTTTACCTTAGTCAAGCTTTCGGTAGCTATGAGTGCATAGCCGAGCACGAAAACGACAATAATAGAAATTGTAAGTGTAGTCATTACTTTTTATTTATTATTAGATATTCTTTTTTCCTTTATGTATGATTTGGTACTCACAATTGCCAAACGGCTGCAAAGATACAAAAAGAAAAGCAATAACCACACGATTCCTTATTATAATTGTATGTAATCGTTTACTTACTTACGGTTTTAACCTAATAATAACAGATTTTCTTTGCGCATCTAACTGATTATTCTTACTTTTGCACATCATTAAGTATTCTTTTTAAAGCATCACCAATATGAATCATCATTATATGAAATATCTGTTTGTGCTTCTCCTCTTCCTCCCAACTTGCCTCATGGCGCAGAACAAGGAAGAGAAGATGCCTGGACATATCACAAAAATACAGAAACTGGAGGATGTGAACGTAACAGGGAACCGTCCTCACTTCATCAGACTCAAGGGATATTATCGCAGTTACCAGACCAACGACTCTGTAATGAAATACTTCAACGACGGCATCGTGGAGTATTACATCAACCTGAAGAATGGAAAGACGGATCTCAATGCCTATTCCAAAAGAAATCTTCACAACAGCCGACTCGTTTCCGAAGACAAAAAGCGAGCATTCATGGTCAGCGACAAAGGAACCTTCCGACCTTGGCCGGAAGAGAAGACACTTATTGAGCAATATCGAAAGAAATATCAGCTGAAAGATTCACTGGGCTCTCAACTCGTCCTGCTCAATCAGCAGACAATAGGCAGTATTCAAACGGACAGCAGCCGGAACATCTGTCAGATAGAAATCAACCACCTTCCTACCTACAAGAATCTGACACACCAGCTTTTCGGTTATACCCAGACAGATATCTACGACCATGTGGTAGAAACCTACCAGATAAGTCCTGAAGATTACTATTCCTTCAAGGACCTGCTCTTCCAGAAATCTGACAACAGCTATCTTTTCTCTCATAAGAAAGACAAGCAGCAGCAACTCATCCATGTGATTACCGAACTATATATCACGGAAAAGGAGTATGTAGAAAAGAAGCAATCCATCAAACCGGATTCTTCTACTCCCAAAGAATCAGCTGCCGCCATTACCGATTTCTGCATCAGAAACAAGATACCTTCCTTGCCTGAAGCAACAGAGCAGGAGATGCAGCAGTTGACTCCCTATAATCCTGCAAACATGAAAGAGATAAAGGAGTAAGGAAACTATACAAAAAAATCCGAAACAGATAGCTGACAACGCTTCTGTTTCGGATTATCTTTTCGTATTCTTTCTTATTCTTCCTTAAAATCCATGCGGATTCTGATATTTAATAAAGCTAGCAATAATCATGTTCACAGGTTACTTAGCCACCTTGAATACGGCGGCACTAATGCCTGAAGCCTTGATAGCATCGGTCTTCTTGCCTGATTTATATACAACCTTGCCTGTAGAAAGAACAGAAACTGCCTTGCCACCTACAGAGCTGATGTTGAGAGAGGCTGCCTTGGCACCAGGATTCACGACAACAACATACTTCTCATCACCCAAAGTGCGCTCATATACCATCGGATATTCCTGACCCTTCTGGTTCAGGAGCTTCCAATCGCCCTCATTGTCAAGAGCCTTGGCTGAATGACGCAAAGCGGTCAGCTTACGGGTATATGACAACAGAGAATTCTGATCTCCCTGCTGAGCCTCAACGGTCAACTTTCCGTTTTCCGTATCTACAGGGAAGTAAAGCTTATCAGGCGCACTCGTTGAGAAGCCGGCATTCTTGCCCTTGGTCCACTGCATCGGAGTACGGGTACCAGAGCGCTCATTGCTACCCTCCTTGTTAGGGAGATTCATCTGATACTTCATACCAATCTCATCACCATAATAGATAAATGGAACACCTGGCATGGTGAGGAAGAAGGTCATCGCCACCTTCAGCTGGTCTGGCGTGTTGCGGGTACCGATATTAGGACGCTGGTAATCGTGGTTGGCAGATGGAACAGCGATGTAGCCGAGATTCTTGGTGGCATTATATGCCTTGGTATAGTTCTCGCTAAATTCCTTAAGCGAACCCTTGCCCTGCTTGTCGAAATAGCAGTTCTGATAGCTCTGCTCCCACTTGCCCCATGGAGTCTTGCGGTCGAAGAACAGAGAGGCATAGCCCTTGAGACCGAAATGGATGTAGAAATCGATGTTGAAGCCGGCAGGAATGGCTTGCTGCGGATTAGCCCACTCTGAAATCAGGACGGTCTCAGGATAGTACTTGTCCTTCCATGCACGCATCTCATTCCAGAGTTTGGAAACCTCCTTCTTGTCAGGGTCGTTCTTGATGAGCGATGACGCCATATCAACACGGAATCCATCCACACCCTTATCAAACCAGAAAGCCATGATGTTACGTATCTCCCTGCGAACAGCCTGTGGTCCAGGCGCATCTACGCTCTGCTCCCAAGGATGATTTGGGTCTGGATGAGCAAAGCCATAGTTCAAGGCTGGCTGGCACTCGAAGAAATTCTTCTCATAATACTTGGCACGAGGAGCATTCGCCTCCACATATCTGCCTCGGGTACTAGACTCCGGACTTGCCTCCTGATGACGGGCTTCTATTTCTTTCTTCTCGCTCTCAGGAATATCGTTCATCCAGATATAATAGTCGCTGTAACGCTGGTTAGGATCTTTCTCGGAAGACTCCTTAAACCAGACACACTTGGTACTGGAATGTCCTGCCACCAGGTCGAGACAAACTTTCATGCCACGCTTATGGGCCTCATTGACCAATGTAACCAAATCAGTATTGGTACCGAATCGAGGATCCACCTTGTAGAAATCGATGACATCATAGCCACCATCAAACCATCCCGACTCAAAGATCGGATTGAGCCAGAGGGCGTTCACACCCAGCGACTTGATGTAATCCAACTTGGAAGTGATACCCGGCAAGTCACCAATACCATTGCCATCAGTATCCATATAGGAAGATGGATAAATCTGATAGAAAAGTGCATCACTCAACCAAGCCGGTCCCTTCTTCTGTTCTGCCTGAGCAGAAAGTGTGGTTGCCGCCAAGGCAGCAACCAACAACATTTTATTCATTCTTTTCATGAGCATCATTATTAATTCAAGAATAATTTCTTTCATAACAACTTAAAATCCTGCATTTTATTGCGCAAGAAGGCTAATTGCGAATCCGCCACCTGCAACGGAGTTCAACTTCAAGACAGACTTGCTGGTTACAGTCTTCTTGGTGATGACATAAGCCTGAGGATTTGTCTTGTAGTTGGCATTCTTTGCATCCTGATAGATGATAGCCACATACTTCTTGCCCTTCTCGAGGAAATCGAGCTTTACGGTAGACTGATGAGCCTTCATGCCCGTAACGCCACCGACAAACCAGTTATCAGAACCCTTTGCCTTGCGGGCAGCGGTGATATACTCCATTGGTTCAGCCTCCAGATAGATAGACTTGTCCCAATCTACAGCCACATCCTTGATAAACTGGAAGGCATCCATGTGCTTCTCGTAATTCTCAGGGAAATCGGCAGCCATCTGCAATGGACTGTACATCGTTACATAAAGTGCCAACTGACCGCAGATGGTAGAGTTGCAATGAGAACCATTGGCGCAATCCATTTCAAAGATACCCGGTGTATAATCCATCGGACCACCCTGCAGACGGGTGAAAGGCAAGATGGCGGTATGTCCCGGTTTGGTACCTCCGAAAGCCTGATATTCAGTACCGCGAGCACTCTCGTTGCCAATCAGGTTAGGATAAGTGCGGCAGAGACCGGTAGGACGCACAGCCTCATGGGCATTTACCATGATGTGATAATCGGCAGCACGGGTTATGGCATGCAGATAGTGGTTGATTTCCAACTGACTGTAGTGATGCTCTCCACGAGGAATGATGTTGCCCACATAACCGCTCTTCACTGCATCGTAGCCATAATCCTTCATCAACTGGTAAGCTCTGTCCATATACTTCTCGTAGTTCATTACAGAAGAGGAGGTCTCATGATGCATGATGAGCTTCACTCCCTTGGAATGCGCATACTCATTGAGTGCCTTGATGTCGAAATCAGGATATGGAGTCAGGAAATCGAATACCTTTTCCTTCATATAGCCACTCCAGTCTTCCCAACCGATGTTCCATCCTTCTACCAGGACTGCATCGAAACCATGGGCTGCAGCAAAGTCGATGTAACGGCGCACATTGGCATTGTTGGCAGAATGCTTGCCCGATGGCTTGGCATGTACATAGTCGGTTCCATCCAACTTCACGGTAGGATAATCATGGGTATAAGCCCACTCACCCTTACCGGAAATCATCTCCCACCATACACCCACGTACTTCACAGGATGAATCCAGGAGGTATCCTTGATCTTGCAAGGCTCATTGAGATTAAGAATCAGGTTGGAAGACAACACCTTGCGGGCATCATCTGTAATGACCATCGTACGCCAAGGGCTCTTGAACGGAGTCTGCATATATCCCTTCATACCCTGTGCATCAGGGGTAAGCCAAGAGGTAAAGGTCATGGTCTTGTCATCCAGGTTCAGATGCATGGCTGGATAATCTACCAGGGCAGCCTCATGCAGGTTGATGTAGATACCATCATCAGTCTTCAACTGGAGTGAGGTCTGTACACCGGTATCTGAAAAGACAGTCTGTGAGAGATTGCTGCTGACAGCAGCATGCAGGGCTGGACGGATGCCCGACAGACGGGTCTTGGTGTATTCATACTCCTGGGTATCGTAATCACCCGGAATCCACCAGGCGGTATGATCGCCCGTCATGGCAAATTCTGTACGCTCTTCCTTGATGGTAAAGTAGTTGAGATAGCCTTTCTGAGGGAACTCATAGCGCAATCCTACTCCATCGTCATAAACACGGAAGCGAACGTTCATATAACTGTCTGTAGAATTCTGCTTCAACTCTACCAGCATATCATTATAATGATTGCGGATAGACTTATTCTCTCCCCAAACAGGAGTCCAGGTCTCATCGAAAGTGGAAGTTTTCTCATTGATGACACTAAAATCAGAAAGCAGATCCTTGCCGCCCTTGGCGAGCTGATAACCCAGACGGCTAGGCTTGATGATGGTCTTGCCCTGATAGGTCACACTATAGGTAGGCACTGTGCCATCCAAGGTGAAGTTCACCTTGATTTGTCCGTTAGGAGAAGTGATGTCTCCTGCATCTGCTGAGATGCCAAAAGCCATCAGAAGGCTTGCGAGCAAAAAGAGTTTTTTCATATTTTTTGTTTAAAATTGTTTGTTGCTGCAAAAGTACGGCAAAAATCGATAAGTTGGTACGAATAGTAGGTTCTTGGTAGATTACCGCTATCTACCAACCTCCTCACCTCTCTGAATATCAACATTTTGCAAATTCTCAAAAAAAACGGCTAGTAGATGCGAGATTCTCAATGTTTTTTATTATTTTTGCAGCAGAATCTAAAAACATAGGAAAAATGAGACATCTTTTCGTTATAATCATCACACTGCTGATGCTACAGCCGATTTACGTAAAAGCAGACAACAGCCAGCTCTACAAACAGCTGGATGCTGCCATAGAAAAACGTGCGCATTATGTAGAAGTAAAAGAGAAAAGTCTGAACGACATCAAGCAGGGTGCCAAGTATGTAACCAGCAACGAGGACAAGCTCAAGCTTTACGAGCAACTCGCCAATGGATACAAAGCCTACGAGTATGATTCGGCGATGACTTACGTAAAAAAAGGCCTTGTTCTTGCCCAAAAGAGCAACAACATCTTATATCATAAAAGATTCCAACTTAGCCAAACCAGCCTGCTTATCACACGTGGATTCTATGCTGAAGCAAAAAACATCATGCAGAAGATAGAACCCAAGAAAGAAGATCCACTTGACTATCAGTTTCAATACTATTATACACTTTACGGACTATACAACAACTGGTCAACCTATTGTGAAAACAATGAATTCAGCAAGATTTACGACCAGCAGAAAGTGGAATACCTGAAGAAAACATTAGAACTGTCGTCAAAGAAAGATGCATTCTATTACTACCTGCTGGGAGAGTTTTACTATTACAGCAATCATTCCAACAATAACAAGACCATCCAATACTACAAAAAAGCACTGAGTATGGAAAAGCCGGACAGCCGTCTCCATGCCATGACCGCCTTTGCGCTATCCGAAGTATACAAGAAATCCAACAACCAAAAACTGACGGAACATTACCTGCTGGTTGCAGCCATCTCAGACATCACTTCTGCCACAAAAGAAAACGTAGCCCTGCAAGACATCGCACTCTTCATCTGCAAACATAAGACCAGAAGTCTGAATAAAGCCCAGGAATACATCAACCTATCCCTGGAAGATGCTTATGCATACAACAACCGATTGCGCCGCATTGAGATTTCATCCAAATTGCAGATGATTACCAATGCCTATACAGATGACATCAGAGCCACCAACAGCATGCTCTACATTGCGCTGTCGGTCATTTTCCTGCTCTTGCTCGGAGTGGGACTTAGCAGTCTGTTCATCCGCAAGAAGAACAAACTTCTGAAACAGAAGAAAGACGAAATCACGGCTACATCGGCAAAAATGGAAGTTCTCAACAGCCAGTTGCACCTCATCAACGACGAACTGAAGGACACCAACCAGAAGCGCGAGAGACTGATAAAGGTGTATATTGACCTGTGCTATAAGAACATAGAGAGAAACAGCAAACTGCGCACCTTGGCAGTTAGAAAGATCAAGGCCAACCAGAGTAAGGAGCTGCTGAGCCTCCTTTCTTCCTCAACCAATACAGAGAAAGAGAACAAGGAGTTTCTGACGGAATTTGACAAGGCATTCCTGTCTCTGTACCCAACTTTTATAACCGAGCTAAACAAGCAGCTTACAGAATCGGCACACATCCAGCTGAAAGAGAACGGAGAAATGCCCCCTATCCTCCGTGTGTGCGCCCTGTTAAGATTAGGCATCACAGAAAGTTCAAAGATAGCCGGCATCCTGTCTTATTCGCCACAAACCGTATACAACTACCGTTCCCTGCTCAAGAACAATGCCATCGACAAGGAGCACTTCGAAGAAAATGTGCTCAGACTCTGCATGGTTATCGCAGACTGATGGGAGATTAAGAATACGGCACAAATATCCGAAACAGATAGCTGCCAATGCTTTCTTCCGAAAAAATGGAGCTGATTTGCCAAAGTAACACCTTTGTCGCAGCTTCGTCAATGCCTTTCAACCTCATTGCAACCCCAGTGTAATATAACCACCGTACCTTTGCAACCGAAATCAAACGATATAGGTTATGAATGCTAAAAGGGGAATTATTGTATTAGGATTGCTCTCAGCGGCTAGCATGCCAACGTGGGCGCAACAGATTAAGGGTGTCGTAATCGACCAGAAATCGAAAGAGACACTCATCGGTGCAGTCGTCACTGTGGATGGAACCAACGTGAAGGCTATCACCAACATCGACGGAAACTTCCAGATCGATGGATTGGATAAAGAAAAGAAATATACACTATATATAAATTATGTAGGATATAAGACTCAAAAAATTGACGGGGTTCAGGCGAAGGACGCAGACCAGGTGATCGCGCTGCAACCTGATGAACAGCAGCTGAAGGAGGTGACCGTTACCGCAGTGGAAAGGCGTAATACGGATGCGGCAATGATACAGGTGGCCAAAAACAGTCCCGTCATCGTGAGCAATGTTTCGGCACAGGAAATATCCAGAACTCAGGATACGAATGCGGGTGAGGTGATACGCCGAGTGCCAGGCGTGAGCCTCATCGACGATAAATTCGTGATGGTTCGTGGCTTGTCGCAGCGTTATAACAATGTGTGGGTGAACGGAGGAGCAGTGCCTAGTTCTGAGGCTGATTCCAGAGCATTCTCCTTCGACATCATCCCAAGTTCGCAGATTGACAACCTCACCATCGTGAAGTCGCCAACGGCTGAATATCCCGCAGACTACTCGGGCGGTTTCATCATCGTCAACACCAAGGAGATTCCGGCAGAAAACAGTTTCAACATCGCCGTAGGCGGAAACTGGAATACATCTTCTGCCTTCAAGGACTTTTCTTACTCAAAAGGTTCCGGAACCGATTTTCTAGGGTTCGACAATGGCTTGAGAAAACTGAATGGGGGCATCCATGCTGACTTGAATCCACAGCTCGATGCCAACGGAAAACCGGTGGGCGATTATGCTACTTCGCTCCTGGGAAATGGGCTTAACAACGATTGGCTCGTGAAGAACAGGAAGCCTTTGGGCGACTTGAAACTGGCGGCCAGCCTGAACCAGCGCTGGATGCTCGGCGGAAGAACACTCGGCATGCTCGCTGCTTTGAACTATACCAACGAATACCGCACCTACGAGAACATGGAGAACAACCTCTATGGCATCTATGATGCGGCAAATGACAAGCCGAACTATCTCCGTCACTCTGTTGACGACCAGTATAATAATAATGTGAGACTCGGAGCGATGCTCAACTTCACCTTCCTTTCCAAGGACGGCAATCACAAGTATCAGCTCAAAAACATCTTCAACCAGTTGGCTACCAGCCGATATACCTGGCGTGATGGCGTGAGTGCCCAGTCGAACCTGGAGCGAAGCGCAGAGTATTACTACCGCAGTCGAACTACATATAACGGTCAGCTTACCGGCAAGCACACCTTCACTAGCGATGCCCTTGACTGGAGCATCGGGTATGCGTATGCCAACCGTCATTTGCCTGACCGTCGTAGATACCTCATCGACGATGCTCTTGAATCGGGCGTTTATGCCCTGAGCACCGGCAACGACATATCCCGCGAGTGGACTCAACTCGACGAACACATTCTCTCTCTTGGTGTAAATGACAAGCACCACTTCAAGTTTGGCAACTTTGAGCCAGACTTGAAGGTGGGTGCCTATGGGGAGTATCGCAGCCGAGAATACCAGACCCGCAACTTTATCTACAACTGGAATGTTTCAGATAACAACATGCCATCCGACTTCCGCCACAGCGACATCCCAACCCTGCTCTCCAGCGAGGCAAACATGGGTTACGACAAGTTGTATCTTCTGGAGGAAAAGCAGATGCGCAATAACTACCGCGGACACAACACCTTAGGCGCCGGATACCTGGCGTTGTCTCTCCCCTTTGGCAAACTCGGCATCCACGCCGGTGTCCGCTTCGAGCATAATGATATGGAACTCATCTCCAATTCCCGTGACTACGAGAAGAGTGAATCAAGCCGTCATTACAAGACCGATGATGTTTTTCCATCTCTCAATACAACATATAAGATCAACGACCAGCACCAGGTGCGACTTTCGTATGGCCGCAGTATTAACCGCCCAGAATTCCGTGAAGTATCGTCGTCGGTGTATTACGACTTCGACCTTGCCAGCAATGTGCAGGGAAACACTGAGTTGAAGAACTGTTATGTCGATAACCTCGACCTGCGATATGAGTGGTATCCATCCCGTGGAGAGCTCATTTCGCTGGCAGTCTTCTACAAGCACTTCGATTCTCCTATCGAGTGGACCTATACGGTGGCTGGTGGCACTGACTTGATTTACTCTTACAAGAATGCAAAGAGTGCCAACAACTATGGTGTGGAGCTGGATATCAGAAAGAATCTCGGATTCATAGGATTGAAGGATTTCAGTTGGTCGTTTAACGGTGCCCTCATCAAGAGCAAGGTTCAGTTTGAGAAGGGAGCGAAGGAAGAAGACAGACCGATGCAGGGTCAGTCGCCATACCTTATCAACACCGGCATCTTCTATAAGAATGAGCCATTAAAGATGGATATCGCCCTGCTCTACAACCGCATAGGCAAGCGAATCATCGGTGTGGGCAGAAGCGAGGGGAGCACAGGCGATGACTCCAATTCCCGAGTGCCTCACAGCTACGAGATGCCTCGCAACACCATCGATTTCTCGCTGGCTAAGAAATTCGGCGAGCATCTGGAACTGAAGCTCAACGTAAGAGATCTTCTTGCTGAAAAGATATATTACAAGCAGTTTGCTGATGTAACGTATAGCGACGGAAGCAAGAAGGAAGTAGAAGAAATAGCAAGATGCTACAAGCCGGGTAGAAACATCGGTTTGCAGGCAATCTATAAATTTTAGAGACTATCCGTAGAATTTCAAGAAAGATAATAATAGATGTTTGTTTAATAAAACAGGAAACAATGATGAACAAGATGTATTTTTTAGGATGCATGGGCATCCTCGCAGCATCTGCCATGTTGAGCAGCTGCAGCAGTGACAATGACGATCCAACTCCTTCTCCAAATCCTGGATCAGAAGTAGTTTACAAGTGGACAACCAATGGCGGCTTGAAGGCTTGCGACCACATCCTCTTCGGAACAGATGACAAGGAAAACGCCAACGGAACACAGATTGGCAACGGCGACCAGGAATTCGTTTTCACAGGCAAGCAGACTTTAAAGAAAGGCACTTATCTCCTCAAGGGATGGGTATATATTGCAGATGGTGCTGAGCTTACCATCGAACCGGGAACGATTATCAAGGGCGACAAGCAAACCAAGGCGGCACTCATCGCAGAGCGTGGCGGCAAGCTCATCGCCAAGGGTACAGCCACAGAGCCTATCGTCTTTACATCTGAAGAGGCTGCCGGCAGCAGAAAGCCTGGCGACTGGGGTGGCATCATTCTCTGCGGCAAGGCTAAGAACAACCAGACTGAGCAGCAGATAGAGGGTGGTCCTCGTACCAAGCATGGTGGCGCAGATGATGCTGACAACTCAGGAGCCTTGAGTTATGTACGCATCGAGTTTGCCGGTTATCCATTCCAGAAGGATAAGGAGATTAATGGTTTGACTCTCGGTTCTGTAGGTTCAGGCACAGAGATTGACCACGTTCAGGTATCTTATTCCAATGATGATTCCTTCGAGTGGTTTGGCGGTACAGTAAACTGCAAGTATCTCGTAGCCTACAAGGGCTGGGATGATGATTTCGATACAGATAACGGTTTCTCAGGAAAGGTGCAGTATGGTCTTTCTCTGCGCGACAGCAAGATAGCCGACACCTCTCAGAGCAACGGTTTCGAGAGCGACAACTGCGCCGATGGTGCTACCGTGGATCCTCGTACCAAGGCAACCTTCTCTAACATCACCTTTGTAGGTCCTAAGGTATTGGATGATAAGTTCCAGAACACCACAGATTATATTACTGCCGGAGCATACAATCCAAACAACGGTTCAGCTCTCGGCAAGTTCCAGTCAGCCATGCAGATTCGCCGTTCTTCTAACCTAAACTGCATCAACTCAGTGGCCTTAGGCTGGCCTATCGGTTTGATTGTTGATGGTGAGAAGGGTGAAACCGTGAAGAATGCCAAGGAAGGCAAATTCAAGCTTCAGAATGTATATTTCGCAGGTATGGATGCCGTTGGTACTGATGCCAACAAGAAGTATGAGGATTACCTCTATGATGCAGCCAACAAGAAGGATCTCGACAAGAATCAGAAGTCATACAGCAATACCTTCTTCTTCTCAGAGCCAAGCAACAAGTATTTTGACAGTTGGGCTTCATTGGTTGGCGCAGACGGTTATACTCCTATCGCCGGCAGTCCGTTGCTTGGAGCCGCAAGTTTCGCCGGCTGGACAGGTTTCGACACCGTAACCTACATCGGAGCCTTCGATGGCAGCAACAACTGGATGAGCGGTTGGACCAACTTTGACCCTCAGAATGCAAAGTACTAGAAAAAGATTAGTACCGGAACAAGAATTAGAATCGCTAATTTCTATTTTGACTATAAGGCTTTCTTTTATTGGAGCATGGCGCAGTGATTTGCGCCATGCTTTTTTTGTTGGGTTATGGAGGGAAACGTTGATGTCCTGAAACAGGACATCAACCTTCATTTATCTTAATCCATGAACTTTATCATGTCCTGGCGTCTTGGCTTTGCCTCCGGCGATTCGTCAGGATAACCCAGGGCGATGCAGTAGAGCAGCTTGTAATTCTTAGAGAATGCCATGCGGTCGAGGTAAGGCTTGGCCGACGGAGAATCCAGTATCCAACGGGCAGAACTGCCCAGGCAGCAGGAACCGATGCCCCTTGACCATGCTGCAAGAATGATGTTCTCGCCAAGCAAACCGCAATCAATCTGCGCCATATCATAAGTAGTATCGTAGGCGATGCAAACCACGCATGGAGCATTCACAAAGATGTTCTTGAAGCCCTTGCGCTCTGCTATCTTAGGATTATCCTTTACCACGGCTTGGGTGATTGAATCGATGAGAGCAGGAGAATCTATCACTCTGATTTCGTACGACTGCAGGTTCTGCCCATTTGGCGCATGGATGCCGCATTTCAGAATCTCGTTCAGGGTATCGCGGCTGATGACGGAATCCTTGTAAGCACGGATGCTTCTGCGACTCATCATCAAATCGGTTACCACACTTGCAGAGTCAACGCTGGTCATTGCCTCCGGCTGTCTGTTCTCATTGCAGGCAGTCAACATCAGTGCAGCTGCCAATCCTAAAAATATCTTCTTCATATTATTCACTGTATGATTAAACTTCATATTATTCATTGTATGATTAAACCTATATTTCAATTAGTATATACCCATGTAGCACTATTAGTATTTATCCATGTAGCGTTATTAGTACATACCGTGCAAAGATAGCAACAAACATTGATATCCAAGAAGATACGTTATGATTTTTAAGAGTTTTTATCGGTCTCTCTGCCATTCTTTTAACAAGTATATATCATAGCCAAACATTTTCCACCTATTTTGCTAGAATTTCCCAAAAACTTCGTATCTTTGCAATGGCTTTATACAAGATAAGCTGTTTATAAAATCATCATACGTAGAATTATGGAAAGAAAAAGTTATTCTATAGATATAAATCGCATTGCACAATATGCCATGTATGCATATTGCATTTTCGCATTGTTTTCGCTGGCATTTTCTGTTTGCAGACAAGCGGGCTTATCCTTCAGAACAAGTCCCATCCTGATTCCAATAAGTCCCATCCTGGTTACCATCAAGCAACTGGTCTTGCAGCTCGCCCCTATAGCTTTATGGGGAATATTCCGCTACACGCTACCGGCAGGCGTAAAATTGCTACGACGCTGCAGCGAGTTGATGGTACTTTACTATGTGCTCTCATTCATCCTGGGCCAATGCTTCAATCTTCATCTCGTAACGATGATGCAGAACGGACAGATAACACCCACGGCAACTATTCTTACCTGGATACAAAGCTCTATGGGATTGATTTCCGTCATCGCCTCCCTGATAGCCGGCTGCCATCTGTACAGCAAGCACAGAGGTAACATGCGCAAACTGGGCTTAGCCCTTATCCTGGTTTTCATGGTATGGCTGCTATGCTCGAATCTCCTCCCGACGGCAGTGTTTTACCTGGCAGACAACACCCAGCAGACAGCCTTCACCAGCGTGAATATCATCAGTATGATAACAACGACATCGGCATATATATACGCTTACTACATGATGTATCGGGCGATAAGCGACTGAAAAAAGTTATAAAAAACTCCGTTTCTGAGTTTTCAAGACATCAGGAACGGAGTTCAAACATTAATCCTCGAACAATTTATGAAATTCAACGGCATCCATAAATTGATAATTTGGATTATTTCCTACATTTCTTCTAAGCCTATTTAAATTGGAAGGAGTTGCAGCTTTCTTTGTCAGCAAAACATAGAAACTGTTATCAAAAGAATAGTTAGAAGTAACCATTGCCTTTGATTCACTAACCTTTTTTGCTATCTCCTTTGAATCCAAATTCCTGGTATTGCTTAGTCGGAATTTTGCATCGGCCAAAAGTAATCTCTTATCATTCACATGCAATAGCATATCTACAGAAGATTTCTTATCAGCATGATGTTTTTGAGAAATAAATCTTTTGCAGTCCAACAATCAATCTTGATTCCCTGATAATTGCCAATCTTAAATTTCGCCATAGTTCTCTACGTATTTCTGAAGAGTATCAAAAGACTTGTTGAATGATTCAAATACAGGTTCAATATCACAGCCCAAATTCTTATAGTAGAACGAATCTGTACCTTCACTTTGCTCTGCCAGATAAAAGCGAGTAGTATTCAACAAGCCCTCTTTTTCAGAGATATACCTGATAGCCGATACCATATCGGGATTGTGACTCGTGATGAGTATCTTGGTTCCAAATGTTTTGTTGATGCGAACAAGAAGATGCGCCAACTCAACCACCCATTGTGGATGAAGATTTGTTTCAGGCTCATCAATCTCCAACAAAGTGTTTTCTGTCAGCCACCCGTTTTCTATCAGACGAAGCATATAAACCAGCGGTTTGAATCCCGATGCTATATCTTCAATTCTAATATCCTTACCATTGTTGCTGTGATAAACTAAATCAACAGCATCGAAATTTTCCTTTTCTACAATAGAACCATCTATCATTTTATTAATAGAATGAAGTAATTCCTGTTTGCCGGTAATCTCACTTCCTTTTTCATTTACGTGAACCACTTTATGTGCCAAGGAAGTCATCAGAACCCTATCTGATTGACGAAGAGAAATAGCTGCTGGTGTTCCTATATATATGGCATTATTTAAACTATATATCTTTCCAAGTCTATCAACAAGCAATTCCACTTCATCTTCCTTAAAGCTTATGCTGGCAGGAAAGCCATCCTTTTCCCGATATACAGAAGCAATTTTCTCTTTCAAGTAACTGATGGGACGATTTTTTTTGTTGTTTTCATATTTCTGAAGACATTCAGAAAACAACTGAATGGAATTTCGTTCTATATCCTCATGAACATGATTTTGTTCAGTAATCCCAAAAAGATTAAGCACTCGACGCACCTGCTGAGGATTCTGCTCTTTCTGAAGGAAGTTAACCAGCATGTCATCAAGTGAACCAATCGCTCTTTTATAATAAAAATCGAGCTTCTCCACACCACCATTACTCAATGTTACCATTGTCATTAATGATAAGGTATGGTCAAAAAATCGTTTTTTATCATCATCCAGATAATTTGAGATATCATCCAGCGCATTAGAATATTTCTCTAATGATTTGATAATCATATCTCTGAAATCAGAGAAAAAGAAACTGTCTAACACTGACAATGTATTGACTATATAATACAACCAACGGGACATAGTGCTTTTTCCACAGCCATTGCTACCCACGATAACTGTAATACCCTCTATTTCGATATCAGCATGCCCTATAGCATGATAATTGTCTATATTAAATTTATACTTGCTCATTATTCAAACTATTTTAATGCAAAAATACGATGTTTTTGTGTAACCTCCAAATTTTCATAGCACTTTTTACTGCCAAGGGTTCATAAAAGCCAGATTCCTATCACGAAAATAAGTATAAAAGACTTAAAATGAGAGAATTTATTTTGGAAATCTAGATTTTATACCTATTTTTGCACATCAAAAAAGAAAAATAAAGAAAAAGTATGAATATCAAGGAGAATTATCAACAATATGTAAGCCGATACGCTTCTGAGGTGGCTGCCCTGAAGCGTAAGAATACGGGATTTATAACGGGCGAACTGCTGGCTTTTGGCGGCATCCTCGCCTTTCTGATCTGCTATTTCGCATTGGATGGAGATACGCAGAACTATCTGATGGGGGCAGTGCTGTGCCTGATTGCCTATCTGGGAATCAGACGAATTGACGACAAGAACAAGGAGAAGATAGAGCATCTTTCGGCTTTGCTCAAGGTTTATCAGGACGAAATCAAGGCTTTGAAGGGCGATTTCTCGCCTTTCGAGACGGGCGATTCCTATCAGAATCCGCAGCATCCTTATTCCTTCGACCTCGATGTTTTCGGCAAGAGTTCGCTGTTCAACCGCATCTGCCGAACCATCACATCGGGCGGTTCGGAGGCACTCGCCAGGAATCTTACCCGGGAAACGCCTTTGGGCATGGAGGATATCAAAAGAAGAAGGGATTTGCAGAAGGAATTGGCTGGAGAAGGCGAAAACTGGCGGATGGAATTCCTGGCACTTGGCGAAAAGAACAGAAGCCAAACTGCGGATGGCAAAATGGTGAATGGCAAGATGAAAAAGATTGATTCTGCTGCGGTGATGGATGCGATGCAGAAGGTTTCGAAGATGGAGGTGCCGGCATGGTTTGGGTCTCCGGTATCGCTCGTTATCGGATGGCTGCTGATTATCGGAGTCGTTGGTTCCGTGATTTTGTCGATATGCAATATGTTTTCGGTGGATTTCGCCTTGTGGTGGGTGTTGGTTCAATACATGGTGGTATTCTTCGTCTGCAAGCAGACACTTGATAAGATAGATAGCAATGGCGGCAAGCTTCGCCATCAGCTCATCGCCTATGCCCAGATACTTCAGCTTATCAACAGGCGCAATTTCCATAGCGAATCAGGCAAGGAGATGCAGAATTCCCTAGCAGATGCCCTGCCTTCCTTTGCCCAACTGGAAAAGATATTGAAGGGGTATGACAGAAGAGGCAATTTCCTCGGTCTTTTCTTCACCGATGCCTTCATGCTGAGCGATTTCTTCCTGGTTCGCAGTTTCCTGAAATGGAAGAATACCTATATGGTGAAGATGGAGGAATGGATGCATATCATCAGCGAGATGGATGCAATGGTTTCGATGGCGGATTTCAGATATAATCATCCGGAGGCAGAAGAGGCGGAATTTGTTTCGGGAAGTCCGGAAGCAGATACCGAAAGCGATGTTTCTGAAAATGCAGGAATCGGAAGTCCGGAAATCGTGTTCGAGGGTAAGAATCTCTATCATCCTTTCCTGGGTGCCAAGGCGGTGAAGAACGATTTCACCATCAAGGACGACAACTATTATATCATCACCGGAGCCAACATGGCGGGAAAGAGTACCTTCCTGCGTTCGCTGGGCGTGAACTATATCCTGGCAATGGCGGGTATGCCGGTGTTTGCGGATCAGCTGACGATTTCCCGTTTCAGATTGTTCTCGAGCATGAGAACCACCGACGATTTGACGCATGGCATCTCTTACTTTAATGCTGAGCTGATAAGACTGGAGGAGCTGCTGAAGTTCTGCAGGGAAAGTGCTGAGGGAAAGTGCTGCAAGGAAAGTGGAGAAGACAATAAGGAGCCACTCCGAACGCTGATTATTCTGGATGAGATTCTGAAGGGAACGAATTCATTGGATAAGCTGAATGGTTCGAGAAAGTTCCTCGAAGCCATTGCCAAGCAGCCGGTGAGCGGCATCATCGCTACCCACGATCTGGAGCTCTCCAAGATGGAGAATGATGCATCAGGAAAATTCCATAACTATTGTTTCGAGATAGATTTAGGCACAGATGTTACCTATACTTATAAGATACAGAAGGGTGTGGCAAGAAACCAGAATGCCACCTTCTTACTGAATAAGATTCTGGAGAAATATTAGAATAAAAAGAGAAACTCCCGATAATTTGATCAGTTTCAAATTATCGGGAGTTTTCCTTTTAAATTAAACATTATAACTCCACGCTATCCAGGCGGAATTTGAGCAAGCCGGCTGGTACCTTTACCATTACCTCTTCACCTGCCTTCTTACCCAGAAGGGCCTTGGCGATAGGCGACTTGATGGAAATCTTGCCACTATGGAGATCTGCCTCGTGAGGATTTACTATGGTATAATTCATGCTGCACTTGTTGGCGAGATTGGTAATCTTAATCTTGCTCAACAAGCCAACGGTATCGCTTTTCAGGCGAGACTTGTCGATGACACGGGCATTCTCTAAGACCTTCTGTTTGAAGCTGATGCGGCTCAACAGCTTGCCCTGCTCACGCTTGGCTGCATGATACTCGAAATTCTCACTGAGGTCGCCCTTATCGCGGGCCTCAGCTATCGCATCGCGAACGGCTGGCAACTCTACGTTAACCATGTGTTGAAGTTCGGCCACGAGCTCATCGTAACCTTCCTGAGACATATATTCCATTTTCTCTGATAATCTTAATCAATACTGCGTTAAATTAACATTTAATCGTCTGTAAATCAATAACTTATATTAAGAAATTCTTATGAAAACTTAACTATAAAAAGTTGGTCAAGTCGCTGATTTTCAGTAACTTTGCAAATCACGACAAACGCAAAATTATATGAAT
>OJKQ01000441.1_pt1 | contig 27470 bp, 30 predicted proteins | sample 1596641 | NCBI WGS metagenome assembly OJKQ01 (sample SAMEA4350167, study PRJEB24818) | metagenome | biome: human; feature: gut; material: faeces | place: Denmark | collected 2013-09 | reverse complement strand
GAGTACAAAAATGCCCTGCGGCCAAAGACCACAGGGCGTTTCTGGAGCTAGTGATGTGACTCGAACACACGACCTGCTGATTACGAATTAAAATACGCTCGAAAAGTCTACGAGCGGCTACGCTAAAAAATCCTTATTTCATGCGGGTTTGCGGCGTTTTCCCGAAAGTCTACAAACAGGTGCAAAAGTCTGTTTTGGTGTTCATAAGCACCAAACAAGCACCAAACGAGCACCGCGCAAAAAGGCCAGAACGGGCCACTTTCTACCCGGTTTGCCTTGCGTGGTTATGTAGAGAAAAGGAGGAAAACATGAACTACTACGTTACTGCCGATCTGGATGCACTGAGACGCGCGAGATGCTCTTCGGGGTATTCTCAGCGAGAGATAGCGGAGCGCATTGGAATGTCAAAGATCCGATACCAGAACTTAGAGAACGGTAAATATCCGCGGACAAAGGTCGAGAGCGCCGAGGCAATCGCCGTTGTACTGCAAACGGATCCCGAGGTGATCTTCCCCATGTTCATGTCGGTGAAGGCTGCACACGACGCAGCGGAAGCCGAGAGGGTGGATGCGGAAAATCTACAAGCCTATGCGGTCGTCGTTGATCCTGATGCTGTTCGAAGCGCGGCCGAAGCCGCCGGCGTTTCTTTCCCTAATATCTGTGAAAATGTGCGCTACTCACTTTCTGAGGCGCAGGGGATTGCCAGCAAGCTCAGCGCCGTGCCCGGCGTGCTTTTCCCGAATTACGGACGAGTTGCTGAGAAGGCCGAGCGCCAAAAAGCACCGTGCTGGAGTGGCTCGTACACTATACCGATGGATCGGAGCTTTTTGGTCACACCAGATTCGGCAGCGATTAAAAAGTCACGGATCTCCGCAAAAATGCACCAAATTGGCTTTCTTTTGCGGCAGGACTCTACAAGAACGCCGTGTTCCTCATTGAGTCCGGCAAGGAACCGTGCAGCGTCGCTCGTTCTTCTGCCGAGGCCATCGCTGCCATTCTGAAAGAGCGACCCGAAAATTTGTTCCCCGATTACCTCCAGAAAAAAGCGGAATATGAGCGGAAGATGGAAAACCGCCGAAACGTTCCAGCCTTAGAGCTTGCTGAGCTTGCCGAAAAATACCTCCCTCTTGTTCGATCTATCGCTCACAAAAAGAGCCATGTGATGGGCTGCGATTTTGACGAGGCATTGAGTATTATGCTCGTTGCTTTCGCGGAGGCACTGCGGAACTGGGGAGGCTACGGAGCGTTTTCGGATTTCGTCACGCGTGTACTTGATCGTGCTGCCGTTGCAGAAGTACGTCGCCAAACCGCTCAGAAGCGGAGCGCTTTCGTAGTAAGCCTAAATGATCCGCTGTTTTATGACGATCGCGATGATCTCCGTGAGCTGGCCGACTGTCTGGCCTCGCCATACGACCTTGAGCTACATATCGAAGTCCGCGAGGAGCTCCGCTATCGGCTGCATCACGCCGATCCAGAGACACGCAGGATCGCCACCATAGAGCTCGGCCTCTGAAATACTGGACAGCATCCGAATACAGAGCCCCGCCTCTCAATTTGAGGGGCGGGGCTCTTTGCGTCCTATGTGCTCTACCCGGTTTGCCTGTTCCTTTTAGGATCTCGGCGCTATGATTAAGTCATTAAAACATAGGGAGGCGCCGCGCATGGACTTCGGGCCACTTTTCGTCACGGCTGGCATCGCTCAGGCCGTTCATGAAAGCGCCGGCTTTGCGTCTGAGCTGCTCGAGAGCATCCGCAGATACCAGACCGGCGACTGGGGTGATCTTTGCCCCGAGGATGTGCAGCTCAACGCGGAGGCGCTCAGGACGGGCGCCCGGATCATGGGCGCATACACCACGAAGCAAGGCGGGAAGATCTGGATCATCACAGAGGCGGCAGACGACAACGGCCGGCGATCTGCTACGACCGTTCTTTTCCCTGACGAGTACTGAGAGGGAGGTAGTGCCGTGAGCTGGAGAGGGTACGAAACAACGAAAGAGGCCGGCGCGCGGTGGGGCGTCTGTTCGATGTGGGTGAGTCAGCTCTGCAAGCAGGGACGAGTCCCGGGCGCTGGCAAGATCGGCGGGATCTGGCTGATCCCTGACGATGTCCCGAAGCCAGAGGACGGCCGGATCTGGAACGGGCGCTATGTCGGCGCCAGCCGAAAGCGTCGGAGATCGCGGAGGGGATAACCGGTGGCAGCTCGCGAGTCTGAGGCGGCGAGCCAGAGGTCTGACGGCTGCCGGCTCCCATCATCGCGCCGGCGCCCGCGTGTACTGCGCAGCTGCTCCCTGATCGGGGAGGTGGCCGTCATGATCGTGACGCGACAGTACACCATCACTTACGATGCTGTCCGGGAGGTTTACAAGCTCCAGAGCAAGGAGGTGCCGATCTGCCCGAAGTGCGGGGCCGTTATGGCCGGCCACGGGATCCGGAGGCGCCACGCGATCGACTCCTCGGGCACTTCGCGTTGGTTCGAGCTGCGCCGGTGGCGCTGCCCGGTATGTCAAAGCGTCCACCTCGAGCTGCCCGACTTCATGGCCCCGCGCAGGCACTATGGGAGCGACGTGATCCGAGATGTGCAGGCCGGGGGCGGCGAGAGCTGCCCCGCAGACGACTCAACGATAAGGCGGTGGAAAAACGCAAAACGGCTACCCGGTTCGCCTGTTCCTCCAGAGGCTCGGCCTGTATGCTTGAATGGTACCGGCGCGGAGGAGGAAACTACATGAACGGAAAAACGAAGAACGTCATCGCTTCGCTGTGCGCTGTTGCTGCCTTGGCCTTTGCCGGCATCGGCGGTTACATGGTCGGCCAGTCTCCGGCGCAGCCGCGCGACATCTCGGCCGGCGATCGGGTTGAGCAGCAGGACATGGTCGTCGGCACTGTTGGGGCAATCTCGATCCCGGGCTTTTCCCGCCTGAGCTTCAAGGCGGGCCAAACGGCTCAGAATGTCGCCTTCTACAATCCAGAGGGAAACACCTGCGCCTTCGAGATCTCGATCATTTTGCCGTCCGGAAAAGAGATTTTTCACTCCGGCCGGCTTCTGCCCGGCGAGAAGCTGGAGCAGATAGAGATCGACGCAGCCCTGCCCGCGGCCATCTACGAAGCGACGACGCTGCGCTATTCCTGCTTCAGTCTCGACGAAGCAGAGCGGGAGCTCAATGGCGCAGACACGTCTTGTATTTTGGAGGTATTGCCATGAAGAAAAGGGGTTTTTCCCTGATGCTCTGCATCGCTCTCGTGTTCACGATGTCGGCCAGCGCCTTCGCAGCAGATATTACAGAGGCCAGCACAACAGTCACCAAAACGGTCGAGGCCCCACCGGCGCAGGATGTAGGCTCCAGCGTCGGGCCATCGAATGAGAGCAGCTACGAGATCAACATACCGGCGTCCTTCTCGATGGATAGCGCCGAATTTTTTGAGATTACTGCCTCGAAAATGGAGCTCGAAGAAAAGCAGGAGCTGCACGTTATGGTCGACTATGACCGTACCTTTGGGCCTGACGGCTATTTTTACCTCGCGAATGTCGAAAACCTTTACCTGACGATCCCCTGTACGATCTCGAAGGGGTACTCCTCCGGGGTCTACTGGGAGACAATCACGGGATCGGATAATTCATCCGTCGCAGTCTTTAACAATATCGCCGGCACCACGCCGGATCTGTTCGGAGCTGTGAAGGTGTCAACCGTTGGCGCTCAAACTGCCGCCGGCACATATACCGGCAAGATCTATTTCAACATCCAGATACTGAACTACTAAGCACAGCCGCGCCGGTACAAACGCGGAGGGCCCTCGGAGATCCGGGGGCCCTTGTGCTTTATATGGGAGTCGCACCCGGTTTGACGCTCGGCTGCGGAGTTGTAGACCACCTTGAGCCGCTGCGGGTCGTTCTTGGCGTCGAGGAACTTGAGGACGATCTTCTCCCATGGTGTCCACGGGGAGCTGAAGGCGTTGAGCCAGAACGAGCGGACGCCCTTCTTGTAGGCGTCGGGGTTTTCTGCGATCCACTTGGCCGGCTGCCGTCGCATGGTCTCCTCGGGGATCAGGCAGCCGCAGGCGGGACAGGCCCACGAGCCGCCGCCCTTCAGGCTCCAGACCTTTTTGCCGCGCACGCGCTTGGCCTCGGGCTCGAAGTGGATGGCGTCGAACACGATCTCGCTGTACTCCCCGCACTCGGGGCAGCGGTGGCACCAGCGTTCCTGTGTGCCTTGGTAGAAGCTGGTCTCGATGTTGCTGGCGCCCTTGATGGTCGGGGTCGAGACCTCGACGGCCTTGGCGTTGTAAAAGGTCGCCTGCCGGGCCTCGGCCAGCGCCCACGGGTCGCCCTCGGTGCCGGCACTCGTGGCCCAGCGGTCACGCTCGTCGCCGATGATGTAGCGTGCGGGGGTGGATGCCAGTGCTGAGGCGCTGTTGGAGCCGGTCATCGTCAGCATACCGCCCGGGAAAGACTTCTGGAGGATGGTGTTGCCGCTGTCCTTGGCCTTGACATCGTGCACCTTTGCCTTCAGGGGCTTGCTGTCCCGGATCATGGGGGCGACGCGCAGCCGACTGAACTTCCGGGCGTCGTCGATGGTCGGGTGCACATATAGGATGCTGCCGGGGTCTTGGTCGATGATGTAGCCGATGATGTTGAGCTCGAGCTCTGACTTGCCGACCTGCGACGCGGCGACCATGACGATCTTGTGCACCTTCGGATCCGTGAAGGCCCGCATGGGCTCCTCGAGGTACGGGGTGCGCTTGGTGCGCCACGGGCCTGCCTCGGCCGAGCTTTCGGGGGAGAGGCGGCGGTGCTTGTCGGCCCACTCGTCCACGGTCAGGCTCTCAGGCGGGGCGAAGCGTTTGATCGCCCCCGAGATGGCGGCGTTGAGCTTCGCGGCGGCCTTCTTAGTCGTCCGCGTCATCGGAGAGCTCGCTCCATCCCTCCCGATCCCTTACCCGCCGCGCATAGACCTCGGGATCGTATTTGTAGCCAGCCAGCTCCTCGAGGATCTTGTAGACCTCGGCGCGGATGATGTCGGACGCTTCCGCAGCGGTGGCCGCGCTGGAGACATCCACGGCCAGACGCCCGGGCAGGGCCACGAGCATTGACCTGATGCTATACACGAGATCAGTCATGACGGCCTCGACGTCCTCGCTGCGGTGCATGGTGCCCTCGAGCTCCTTGAGCTGGAGCGCGGCGATGTCTGCCTTGCTGCGCTTGAGGTCGGCCTCGGCTTCGAGCCGGCGCCCTTCGATCTCGGCGTCCTTTTTGGACGGCTCCCGGCCATTGGCCTTGGCCGTCAGGTATCGGATGTACCTCTGGATCGTCGGCAGCAGGTCGTAGCGGTTGGCGTTGCCCTCCTTGGTGGCCGTGATGATGCCCTCCTTGGTGAGCTGCTGGATGCGGCGGGGCGTCAGCTCGAACAGGGCCGCGATGGTCTTGCTGTCGACGAGCTTGGTGTTGGTGTTCGGCATGGCGTCCCCTCCTTTCTGTCGTGCTGCCGTGCCCCCACCATTTTCGTGAGGTCAGGAAAATGATCGGCGCAGGCCCCCGGGCGAAGCGAAACGGCCCGGAAAAACTTTTTGGAGTCTGCGCGTTTTTTGGGCTCGCCAGCACCGCAGGCGTTTCGGTCGCGTCACAGTACCTTCGGCCGTGCCGTGGGCCCCCGTAGGAGGCCCTGTAAGGCCGCGTGCTGCGCTTTCTTTTTCTGTGTGTCGTTGGACTCGCCGCTTCGTTCGGCTGCCGTGGCGGCGGCCCTGCTGGACGTGGTGGCCTTCCTCGGCTTATAGACCGGGCGCCCTCTTGATGTGGCGGTCTGTCCGTCTGGCTGCCTCGCTGTTGGCCTGCGCTGCTGCCGAGGGTTTCCGGTGGATCTACCGGAGGCTCTCGATCTGGAGCTGCGCGCTGCCTCCTTCATGGCGAGAAATGGCCGCCGGGCGTTATCCGCTCGACGGCCTTCTTTCTCCGGTCGTTCTTCGGTTGTCCTTCGGTCTGCCGCCGTTTGTCGGCCCGGCTCTGTCCGGTCGTCAGTCGGTTGCCCCTCGGTCGTCTCCATCGTTTTTCCGGCTCTCTTTGAGGATCTCGGCCAGCCGCAGCAGGGCCCGCCCGTGGGCCTTGTATGTCCTGTTCTGGTAGCTGTCCAGCCTGTCGAGGTAGTCCTGCCGATCTCCGTACAGGGCGGCGCAGATCCCGTCCCAGTCTGCCCGGTCGAAGTAGCGCAGCCGCAGCACGGCGCGCTCGTCGGGGTGTTTCACCCGCTGGATCATGGCCTCGATGGATGCGCGCTCCTTCTGTTCCTCCGCGATCGTCTCCTTGATCTGCTCCTCGAGCTCCATCTTCCGCATGACCATCAGGCCGGTGCGGTCAGACGGAGTGCCAGAGCCCCGGGGCATACCCGTCATGCTTGGCCCGGGCGGCGCAGCCATGGTCATCTCCATGAGGCCGAGGCGCTCGTACTGGTTGTCGATCTCTCTGAGCAGTCGGGTGTACTCCCCGAGCCGCTCCTTGATGTCGTTGACTGCGTCCTTTTGGTTCATCTCGGCCCCCTGCTCTGTGTAGGTGTCTCCAGAGCTTCCCGGAGCTTCCTATTCTCCCGAGCGATCTGGTCGACGTTGGCGTCCCATTTGCCGCCGTTGAGCCGGATCGTGGCCTGCTCGCGGGTGGTGATGCCTTCGCCGATGGCGAGGATCTCGGCCGTGATCTCCTTCGTGGGGTCGAGCTGGCCCTGAGACGGGCCGATCCACTCGGCTCCGAGGTATGCCGCCCGGAGCACCGGATCCGAGAAAAATCCCGGGGCAACGATGCGCCCGCGGGCCACGGCCTCGGCGATGAATGTCTCATAGATCGGGGTGCAGAAGTCATCGACAAACCACTTGCGCCTCATGCGGAAGGCTTTCCACGCCTCCAGCAGGGCGGCGCGGCTGGCGCTGTACGAGCTGTTGAACGCCTTGAGGAGCAGGTCGGCCGGGATCTCGAGGGCTGCGCCCACCTGCTCACAGATGGCGCGCAGGAAGCTGTCGAAGCCGCTGGCCGGTCGCTTGGGGTCGGCAAAGGTGACATCCTCGCCGGGCTCCATGATGTTGATCTGCCCCGGGCCCATCTCGTACTCGTTGGGATCCCGGCTCACTTCCGGCAGGCTGCTCCCCACCTCGTTGAACGGGTTGTCGCCGGCGCCGGCCTCGGTCTTGATGAAGGCCGTGAAAAAGCTCTCCACGACGGCCGCGGTCAGCTCGCTCTCGGTGTAGCGCCGGAGCTGGAGCAGGGGCTCGATGACCTGCGCGAGGTAGCTGACGCCTCTGTACTGATCCGGGCGCTCGCTCTCCATGATGTGCAGGATGTTCGGGAGCCCTGTGCGTCGGCCGTATGCCTCCACGCGGGCCCACTTGGTCGCCGCCGCGCCCAGCTCGAAGGGGTAGGTGCTGCGGATGTGGTAGGCGACGATCTGGCCGTTGCCGTCCACCTCGACGCCGTCGAGGATGGTGTTGCCGTTGGCCGCCTTGCCGGTGGTCAGCAGCATGGGGGTGACGATGCCGGAGCTCGTCGGGGTTGCCACGCGGTCGGCCTCGATCAGGTGGATGCGCAGCGAGTAGGGCATGAGGGGCGTCGGGTCGTACTGCTTGACGACTGCGAACACGTCGCCGCTGACCAGCCACGAGGCGAGGGCGAGCTGCTGCATGGCCGCGAAGTTATTGACGCCGGTGGCGTCGCACGCCCTTTTATTGTTGGCCCACAGGCTGAACTCGCGCTCGGCCTGCGCCTGCCATGCGTCTGCGGCCTCCTGCGTCATGCCGAGCGCCTCCCGGTCGATCCGGCTCTTGAGCTGGAGCCCGATGCCGACCACGTTTGTGCGGTTGGTGCGGATGGCCGAGGTGGCGATGGGTGCGGCCATGTAGAGCATCCGGGCTCTCTGCCGGAGCGTCCAGTTGTGGGCGTCGATGTCCTCCTTGGGGCTGCCGCTGAAGGCCCTGAAGCCCTTGGTCGCCCGCTTATGCCAGCTCGCGCCGGCGTCTCCGTAGCCCTTGTTCTTAGGGTTCACTCTCTTGCTCATGTTCTCCTCCTTTCTGCAAAATCCCGTATTGTTCGGCAATCTTTACCGCGTCCTCCTCGCTCAGAGTGGTGGCGTCGTGCAACAGGCTCCAAAACTCACACACGTCCCCGACGTCGAGCTCGTCGTCAAATACAAAGGCGAGGAGCGCCTCGACGGATCCGGCAGCGCCCGCGCATATTGTCAAGCTCAGGAGAAAAGCAAACCGGCTGTCGTCTACTGGCTGCCCCTCAGCGGCTTGAGCTCTCAGCTCGATCGTGACAACCATGGCCAGCTCGGCCCAGCTTTTCAGAATGATGCGATCGTTTCCTTCCATGCTCACAGCCCCACCCTGCCTTTGACGTATCGGCTCATGTGCCGGTTGAGGTTGTGTGTGTATCTCTCGTTCATGACCTCGACGATGCACGCCTCGAGCTCGGGCCGTGCCAGATTTCCGGTCAGCATTTGCGGGACACTCAAGGTCTTAAAGACGTCGATCGGCGTTCTTGCCTTTCCTCTCCGCTGGAACGGGATCATTGGCGCGTCCTCGGCAGCTCCAGACTTTGCAAGGAATAGGCTGCTCCCGAGTATTTTCCTCTGCCCCTTTATGATCTCGGCGCTGATAGTTTGAACTTTGCGGCGCCCGGTCGATCCGTCGGCCCTTTGGAATGGCACAACAGACGTTTTGGCCTTCATTTTGAAATGGGTCGGCGTCAAGAGCCTGCCAGTGTAAACAATGCCCTTTTCGTATGCGTTCGAGATATTGGCTGCCGCCTTTGCGCCCTTGTTGGGCATTATTTCGTTCTTTTTGATCCCGTAGTATTGCGTGACGATGGTCGCCAGTTTTCCGGGGATCCTTCGCCGGGAGTCGTTTATCGTGTCGTTTCTGGCTTTTTTTACGCTTTTGCTCAACCCGACTAAATCGTCGTACACCTTCAAGGAGCCCTTCGGCAATTTTGCGCGGAAGGAGCTGATCGCGCGGGACTTTGCTTTTTTGGCGATTTTTTCGGGATCGAACGCACTCCCATCAGCGACGGACTTGATCTTCTCGATGTTGTCAGTGAAATTTTTTATTGCCCGGTCTACGCTCTTAAATCCGATTTCTTTGGAATAGACGGTGAAACCTGCAACTTTTACGTCAATTCTTCCGAGCATATTGCCCCCTCACTTTCTGTAAAAATCCCATGCCTGCAAGCAGCTTCGAGGGCGCCATCCTCGGTTATGCGCCCCCGCTCGTACAGGGACGTCCAATACCGAAGAACGTCGTCGCCTGCGGCGCTGTCTGCCATGACCATGTAGGAAAGTGCGGCCGCCGGATCCGCTTCTCCGCTGCGCTGCATGATCTCCATCAAGAACGCAGCGCGCCGCTTATCGGCCGCTCCGGTGCAGATATACTGAAGCCGGAGCCGTGCGGTCAGGGTCATGGCGAGCTCGCCCCAGTTTTTCGCTTCATGTGTTTTCATCTTCACGCTCCTCCTCTGTCCGCAGCTCCTTCTCGAGCCAGATCATGGTGTTTTGATGCAAACAGAGGGCGCGATGCCGGTACGCTTTGCCGTCGTAGAAGTCCGGTTCATCGCCATAGAGTACGCGGGCGATCGTCGCCCAGTCCATCAGCATCAGGTATCTCATGCGCAGCATCTCCCGCTCGTCCGGCGTCTGGCACTTCAGGATCAGCGCCTCAGCCTTTTCCCGGAGATCGCGTTCTTTTTCCTCGAGGATCTGGAGCCGCTCCGCATTTCGCGCCCGGTTGGCCTGCTCTGTCGAAGATGTGGCGGCCCGGAGCTGCCGTTCGCGGCTCACATCGAGGTCGTAAAGCGTGACGGCATAGCTTTCGAGGAGCTCGTGCGCCGGGTAGCTATGGCCGGCAGCTCTGCCGGTTGTCACAAATTTCGGGTTTCTATTCACGGCAGGATCCCCCCAGTCTTTCGAGGCTTCTGTTTGCCGCCCCCAATGCGCACTTGTGAAGGGCGGGCGCTTTCCTCTTTTCTTTTATGCCGAGAGCCTCAAGGATCTCAGGCCAGTCCTCTCCGTCAATGTATCGGCGGGTCAGGGCTTCGCGGTGCTTCGGCATTTTAATCCCGGCCAGCATGGCGTCGACCTTTTCGCGGAGAAGGCGCTCCCGCTCGATGCCGCACTCGATCCTCTTTTGGATGCGAGCGATCAGCTCGTCGCGTAGTCTGTCCGGCTCCATTCCCTCCAGCTCCTCCACCTCGTTGATCTGAAGGTCAAGCTCCCGTTGCAGGTCTGCGTATTCATAGAGCAGATCCCGGGCGGGGTTGTGGAGCTGGTGAGCTGCTCTGCCGACTTTATTGATCTTCGCCATGTTCTTCCCTTCCTTTCGTGTTCAGGATCACGTCTGCCCACGCTGCCCGCTTTTGGCGGTGCGCCTCGGCACTCCACTCTTTGCGCTCAAGGTGTCGCAGCTCTTTTCGCTCCAGCTCGTCGAGTTTTATGACCGCCAGCTCCACGGCGCTCACTCTGCTGTTTTTGAAGGCTGAGAACGTGCCCCGCAGGCTGTACCGCGAAATGATGTCCTCGCGGTATATCTGGAGCCTCTCGCTTTTCCTGAGCTCTCGGAGGGCCCGCTCCTCTATTAGGGCGATCTTTTTCTCCGCGATCTTCAGGTCGGAGGCGAGATCCTTCACCAGCCGGCTCTCGATGTACTTCCCGCGGATCACTTCGGCCTGCTCGCTGCTGAGCTCCTCGATGCTGTCATTCAAATCCGAGCGAAGGCGATCAAGATAGTCGCGATCCTCGACTGCGGCGAAGTCTCGGAGAGCGGTCGGATCCTCAACAATCTCCTCCAGCGGGCCGGCGTCATCGCCAGCGCCGAAGGGCTCGGATAGGCTGCGGGTGTTGTCCACTTTCCGGAAAGCGGTCATGGCTTTGAGCCGGCCCCGGATATGGGCGAACAGGTATGCCTTGAAACTCGCGCCGATGCTGCTGTCGTATAGCTGCGCGGATTGGATCATCATGAAGTAGCCCTCTTGCAGGAGATCCTCGACTTCCATGCCACGCGCTTTGGCTCCGCGTCTGATGTGCTCGCGCCGCCACTCTCGCCAAACAACATAGCAGATGATCCCTTTGGTCTGCTCGTATAGCTTCGGCGCCAGAGAGAGGTCGCCCTGCTTTATCATGCCGACGATCTCCTCGATGCTCTTTTCTGTTTCTTCAGGCCCCATCCCTTCACCTCCTCGAAGATAGCAGAACAGGAGAGGGCCCGCGATCGGGCCGCCCTCCGTTCCACTTTTTTGATGCTGTTTCGCCCCTTATGCCTGCGCGTCCTCCGTCTGGACTTCCTTCTCTACTTCTGACTCAGGCGCCAGAAGGATGACGGGACGAAGCTCGGATGCCGAGAACTTGGGGTCGGCGTTTACCCTGACAGTGCCGTCGCTCTTGATCGTGAGCATTTCGTCAAGGATCTTTTTGCTGGCCCTCGTCAGCGTCCAGAACTCCGCGTGAGTCTCGCCTATAACGTCCGAGTGCTTCTGGTACTGGCTGAGGCTCAGGAGCGCGATGGTGTCCTCAAAGGTCGAGCTGCCGGTGCCGTCGAGTGCGGTCAGATCCACAGCCATCTCGAGGAGCTCCGCGTGCTGGTCGTTCTGACTTAAAAGCTCCGGGAGGAAGGTGTGCCGGAGCACATAGCGGGCAAGGCTATTTTTCCAGTCGGAAAGGTCTTTCCCCCGGCGAGTGCTGAGATTGGCAAACGGCCGACGCTTGAGTAACTCCGGCACGCTGTCCAGCAGCGCATAGGTTCCGCTGTCCGTCGGCTCAATGGCGAGCCATCTGAAGCCGGAAAAGCTGAAGCGTTCTCCTCGCTGGATTTCAGATATTTTCACGATGCAGCAGCCCCCCCTCATCGACGGTTTTGGGCGCCTTTTTGCATTTGCTTGTAGAGGGCGGCCGCGTCAATAGCCTCCCTTTCTGCGTCGGTCAGCTTCCTGCCGAGTGCAATCTGACGCAGCAGCTCGAAGCGCTGACGATCTTCCTCGGTGGCAGTAGCCGGCGGCTTCATGGCGAGGATGTACGCCTCGCGCTGCTCTTTGCTCATGTGTTCCAGCCTGCTCAAGTCGTGCATGGTTTCTCCTCCTTACCCTTGGTAGTAGATGCGCGCACGGGTGTCCTCGTCAAACACAAGGCCGGTAATGCTGCCGAACGTCCCGGACGGGTTAGAATACTGCGCGGTTTTTTCCGTTGCGAAGCAGTTGTAATCGGGATCCTTCTCGGTCGTGCGGCTGTCATCTCCCGCCTGCGTTTTGATCGTCAGGTCTACGGGGCCTTCCGTGACCACACGGATCCAGCTCAATCTCTCATACCCGAGCTTCTCGATGACATTCTCGCCGGCTTTTGCGTTGATCCACTCATCGCCGGGAATATTGGCTTTAATAATGCTCATGATGTTGCCTCCTTTGGTTTTTGTTCTGTTTTCTATACTTTGGCTTTGTGTCTTACCGGCATACTCTGCCGCCTTCCTATCGTGGTGCGGAAGGCAGGGACAGGGGGAGTCCCTTGCCCAATAGTCAGCCTGCCGATGATCGCTTGGCTTCTCGGAAGTTTTACAGTCACAGCGCTCACCGGGGTTGAGGTGGCTGCCGCAGTTTGGGCAAACATGGTAATAGCTCATTTTCTGTTCACTCCCTTCCGCTTCTGTATCGGCCTGAACAGATCCTGCTCCCCTTTGGCCCGATAACGCTGCCGCAGCGCCTGATATGGGAGGCCGGCCTCCGCTGCTGCCTGCTTCAGGGTCATTTTCTTTCCGTCATATTCGACCATGATGCAGGTGCTCCGGTTGTTGTTCTGCTCCGATCTGGTGGCCCATCGGCAGTTTTCCGGGGTGTAGTCTCCGTCGTTGTCTATGCGGTCTATGGTTAAGCCTTCAGCGTAGCCGCTGCCAGTGGCCCACTCCGCGAAGGCGTCGAAGCTGCTCCACTCGGGGCATACGCGGATCCCGCGTCCCCCGTATCTATCAAAGTTTTTGTGCCGCGGATTGCTGCATCGGTCGTGCATATTTCGGAACACCTTGAGGAGCTTGTGAGCGGGAGGCTTGGGCTTCCCGTCCGGGCAGTCTGGCCCGCAGCGCTCAGCTCCTCCGCGGATGACGTCGAGCTCGAAGGCAAGGAAGCGGCGGCCGCATGAGCAGCGGCAGAGGACAACCGGCTTCCTATTGACCATACCGGCCTTGCCGATGACCGTCCGGCCGGCGCTCGACTGCCCGATCGTCTTGCAGCTGATCGACGGGAACGGGATCCCGCGCCCGCGCGGCCTGCCGATCTCCGACGTCGGGATGCTGGCGCCTTGGATGGCTGCGTCGCTCCAGTCCGGCCACTCGATCGTCTCCGAGGATCCTTTTCGGTTTTGTTCCAGCCTGAGCTTGAGGTATGCAGCGATGACCTCCAGCGTCTCGAGCCTGTGCCGCTTCAGAAGTCTCTCGGTGTTGTTCTTGGCGACTTCCTGCTGGATCTCCCGGAGGCGCCGGTTATTTTCAGCTGCGAGCTCGAGGAGGAGCCGTTCGCTCTCTCCAGAAAGCACCTGATCCGGGCTGATCCTCCAGCTATTGGCGTTTATCGCGTCATTCGCCCACTGTGTCAGCTCGTTATACCCATCCATCATCGGCCGGCTTGAAGCCCCTGCCCCAGTCTCGGCCGGCGTCTGGATCGCGCCCATGTTCTCGCTGATCGCCTGCATCCATGCTCACCTCCTCACCGTTATCCCAGTACCCGCCGTTGAGCCATGTGGCCGGGTTGGGGATAAAGCGGCCATTGTCCCGACGCCACTGTTCGGAGTGCTTCTGAGCGTTGACGGCCTGCATGATAGCCTCATGCAGCTCGGCCGTCGGCTTGATCTTCCTCCACGCCTTGAGGGCGTACTGCTTGCCGACCTTCTTGGGGTAGGCGTTCCAGAACTCGTCAAACCTGAGCTCGACGGGTGACTTCTTCGCCCCGTCGCTCCCCTCGCTCGAGGGGGAAGGGGGAGTAGTGGTCTCTGTATTGTCCTGTTCTGTCTGGTTTGGTTGGGTTAGGTACGGTAGGGGCGTGACATCGTCAGGCGTCCCGCGTGACTCCTCCGTGACTTCTCCGTGACCTTCGTGTGCCCTTGCCTTTTTCCTCTCCCGCTGTCTCTGCTTCCGAGCCCTGTCCTGCTCTCTGCGTGCCTCTCGCTGCTCTATCAGCCGGCCGGCATAATCATACCAGTCGTGAAGCGAGAGGCCGTCGTCGGTTTGGTCGAGGTAGCCAGCCGCCACGAGGGCCTCGATGAACTGCCCGGGATCTCCCTCCCACAGAGCAGCATCAGCGATTTCCTCGGGATCGTATTGATGAAGGTCTCCATCCTGCGCAAAGTCGAGGGCCCAGTACCAGATCCCGTGAAGGTGGCCTACCACGGTTGGAACTGACACCCCCAGCAGCCGGGCAAGTTTTTTCGTCTTGGGGTGTCGCCATAACTCTTGGTGGCTTTCGATCCACGCCATAACATCGCCTCCTTTCTCCATGAAGCCGCCGGCTATCAAACGCCTATCCTGCGGATCCCGGTCGGCCGCGCCTCGGTCTCCTCAGAAACAGGGTGCGCGAGGTACTCCAGCAGCGAGTCGTAGTTAAGCAACCGCCGGCGGCCCATTTTGATCGAGGGGATCGTGCCGGCAGCGACCAGCCTGCGGATCATGTAAACCGTGACCGGCGTGTTGGGATCTTCCAGCTTGAGCTCGGCGAGAGCCTGCTCCGGGTATCTCATGCGCGGCGCCTTTGCGGGAGCCCGCTCGGCTGTCATCGTGTTCATGCTGCCGCCTCCCTTACAATATGGTGAACAGCTCGGCGACGGGTCTGCCGAGTGCATCGGCTACCTTTTTTGCGGTCGAGGGGGATGTTGAGTTGCCCCGCTCCACACGGCTGATCGTCGCCTGTGTGACCTTCGCCTCATGAGCGAGCTTGGTCATGTCCCACCCGCGCTCGATTCGAGACGCTCTGAGCGCTTCGGCCTTTGCCTTAATCATTTTTTTGCTCCTTTCTCAGGTGTCGGGAGACGGAAAGAGACCGCCGAGCGGACTCATTCTCCCGAGGTGGAAAATGGTCTTCTCGGCGGTCTCTTCGACCATCGGCTTGCGATGGTGGTGCCCGAGTTCCGGTGCTCCGTATGCGGAGCCAGAAAATTCTTGGCTTCAGCCGCATCTTAACGATACACTTTCCAAACAGACGCACTTTTCCCATGTTGGGGTCTGTCTGTTTGGGCGGCTGATTTCGGCCACACAGTCACCGACGTGGTGTGTGGTGATGTCATCCGGTTTTAACAGATAGTTGGTGGTGTAGGGTCTGGGCTACTAATTCCCGTTTATCCATGCGCCCGATTCATTATCGGGCTTTACTGTAATATATCACCTCTATGCCAGATTGTCAACAATTTGTGCAAATATTTTAATTTTTATTTTTGTTCTTGCATTTTGTAGTATAAAGGTGTATGTTTATAGTAAAGGAGGCGACGCTATGATCGGCGACAAGATTAAACTACTGCGAGAGGCCAAAGGATTGACGCAGCAGCAAATTGCTCAGGATCCCGCTTTCGGAATTAAGCAGGGAACGCTATCGGCGTATGAGAGAAATGCGCGAGAGCCAAATATCGAAACGATCAGGAGGATCGCGGAGTATTTCGGCGTCACATCCGACTATCTGATCGGTATCAGCGAACACCAGACAGCAGAGTACGACGCAGTCGGGAAAGCCATCCCGCTATCCGATGACGCCATTGATGCCCTGCGAGGATATGACGCCGCGGAACTATCCACAATTAGCTCAGTGCTCTCGGCGTCGGCCGCGACGGAGTTTTTCGAGGATCTTCGCGCCTATGTCATGGCGTGCAGCCCCGGGCCCGAGGATCTGGCCGAGCTGCTGCCGATGGCCGACCACATAAACAGGAGCGCCTCGGCTGATCATGTCGCTCTGGTGATGCTCACCAGCTACAAAAGGAAGCTGCTCGACAGGGCGCTGGATGAGCTATGCGAGGAGCTGACGGCGGCCGCCGACCTCAGTACATCCACGAAGCCGACAAAAGGAGGGGAACGCCATGGCAACAGCAGTAAAACGAGGAGATAGCTACAAGATCACGGCCTCATGCGGCTACGACATCTCCGGCAAGCAGATCCGCAAGCACACCACATGGACGCCGCCGGCCGGGATGACTCCCCGCCAGATCGCGAAGGAGCTGGAGCGCCAGAAGGTATTATTCGAGGAGCGGGTGAACTCCGGCACTACAAAGGACGGGAACATCCGGTTCGGGGACTTCGCCGCGATCTGGATGAAGGACTTCGCTCAGAAGCAGCTCAAGGTCAAGACCTACACGGGCTACGAGAAAAGCCTCGTGCGGATCAATCAGGCCATCGGTCACATCAAGCTCAAAGATCTGCGCACCGGCCATCTCAACGAGTTTTACAGAAACCTCGAGGAGACCGGGATCCGGGCCGACCTGAAGTACACCAGCAAGATCGACATCGGCGAGGCCATCGAGCAGGCAGGTGTCACGCGCACGGCCTTCGGGAAGGCGGCCGGAGTCGCGGGGAACACGCTGCGGATCGCCATCTCCGGCAAGAGGGTTAGCAAGGAAACGGCCACGGCGATCAGCGAGGAGCTCGGTCTGAAGCTCTCGGACGCCTTCAGGCTGGAGCAGCCCGATCGGCTGCTGTCCTCCAATACCGTCCGCTCCTACCACCGGATCATCAGCTCGTGCCTCGGGAAGGCGGTCAAGTGGGGCTACATCCCCTACAATCCGGCCGTCAACGCCGAGCTGCCGAAGATGCCGAAACAGGAGGCGGCATATCTGGACGAAGCGGAGGCCCGTCAGCTTTTGGTGCTTCTGCATCAGGAGCCCATCAAGTACCGGGCGATGATAACCTTCGACCTTCTCTCTGGCCTGCGACGCGGCGAGCTGCTCGGGTTGCGCTGGCAGGATGTGGACTTTGAAAACCAGACCATCACGATCGTGAACACGCTGAACTATGCGCCCGGCGCCGGCGTCTATGTCGACACGCCGAAGAACACCACGTCGGCCCGGCCGCTGAAGCTCTCACCGACCGCCTTCTCGATGCTCCTCGAGTACAAGCGGTGGCAGGACGACCAGCGCGACGCCTGCGGCGATTATTGGAAGGACACGGTCGGCCGCGTATTCACCGGAGACGACGGCGCCCCGGTGTTCCCCGACTCTCTGACAAAATGGTTTGCCGCCTTCGTGAAGCGGAGCGAGCTGCCGGACGTCCACATTCACAGCCTGCGCCACACCTACGCGAGCCTGATGATCGCCGACGGCACTCCGCTCCCCGTGGTCTCTCGCAGACTGGGCCATGCACAGGTCAGCACCACGGCCAATATTTACGCCCACGCCATAGCGTCGGCCGACGAGAAGGCCGCACAGATCGCCGAGAAGTTTGCCGACGTTGTGACCACCCCCGAGGATTGTCAGGCAACAGGCAAAAGAAAAAGCCCCGCCAAAAGGCGGGGCAGGCTGGAGCTGGTGGGGTGACTCGAACACCTGACCTGCGCATTACGAGTGCGCTGCTCTACCGACTGAGCTACACCAGCATAATGAAGGCAAAAGCCTTGTTTTTGAGAATAAGCACCAAATAAACACCAAACCGACCGGAACGAGCCGAGTGGCAAACGGGAAAACGCTGATTTCATGCGGGTTTGCGGGCTTTTGGGCCTGCTTCGACCTGCTGATTACGAATCAGCTGCTCTACCGACTGAGCTACACTAGCACATTTCTTACAGCTTGCACATTCTATCACATGTCTCAGTGGATGTCAACAAAAAAGTTCGACGATTACTATTTGTTTTCATGCATGAAAAAATGTCGCATTTCTGCACAAGTCGTCGATTTTTTTCGCTTCCTGTCAGTTGTGCAGAATTTGCACTGTTACACCCCCCCGAAAAACACGCGCTGTTTCAGGCTTTCCCGCCCGCGGAGAAGATCAAAGTTCTTACATTTTCGTGACAATGTGTTTACATAACTTTTTACCGGCTTCCTGTTTGCTGTGAGTTATCAACATTTTCAACCGACTTTTCAACACCGGATTTTCTTTTCTATTTCAAGTGTTTGCTCCGATTCTGCATAAATAAGGAAACGGTGGAAACGGACTTTGTGGATTTCGCAAAAACCGATTTTGTTACCATAACACAAATCTCTCGCAGCCGCGAGAGATTTGAAAAAAAGCTTGACAGGCAAAATGCAGGATTTGTGCCGCTGGTGATGATTCAGAGCAGGCCGCTGTCGGCAAACGACACATAATCCTCGCCGCAGACGATGATATGATCCGCGAGCGTGATTCCTACGAGCAAAAGTGCGTCCCGGATGCGGCGCGTAGTGAGCTCATCCTCGCGCGACGGCAGCGCATAAGCGTCCACATGGTTGTGGCTGAGGATGACGGACACCGCCTTCTGCGACAGGGCCGTCTCGACGATGGCGCGCACGGACACTTCTGCGGCATTGACCACGCCGCGGCCGACCTCCTTACAGCTGATGAGGCCGCACTTGGCGTCCAGACACAGGAGGTAGACGACCTCCGTGCGCTCATACAGGTACAGCGGCACGAGATAGTTCCCGGCGTCCTCGCTCGAGCGCAGGATCGTCTGCTGGCGGCGCTTGGCCATCTGGTACCGGCGGCCGACCTGCGGGATGAGCGTGAGGAGCGTGGCCACGTTCTCCCCCACGCCGGGCACGCGCATCATGTCCTCGCAGCTTGCCTCAAAGACCGCGTCGAGCGTGCCGAAATGATCCAGCAGCGCGTGCGCGAGCTCGTTGACATCGCGCCGCGGCACGGCGTAAAACAGCAGCAGCTCGAGCACGCTGTGGTCATCGAAATTATCGAGCCCATTGCGCACGAAGCGCGCCTTCATGCGGGCGCGGTGGCCGTCATGCACGCCCATAAAACGGCACCTCGGAGATCTCCATATTGGCCCAGGCGTTGAGTTCGCTGCCGGCGCGCGCGCCGCGCAGATACTCATAATACGCCTGGCAGCCGATCATGGCGGCGTTGTCGCCGCAGAGCTTCAGCGGCGGGACGAACAGGCGGATGCCGGCCGCGTCACACGCGGCCTGAAAATCGCCGCGGATGCGGGAGTTGGCCGCGACGCCGCCCGCCACGGCGAGCTTGTCATAGCCGAGCTCGCGGACCGCCGCCATCGTGCGCGGCACGAGGCTCTCGCTCATGGCGCGACAGAACGACGCGGCGAGCGACGCTTTATCGAGCGGCTCGCCCTTCTGCTCCGCCGTGTGGGCAAGGTTGATGACGGCCGTTTTCAGGCCGCTGAAGCTCATGTCATACGGGCAGCCGTCCACGTGGCCGATGGGGAGCTTGTACTTCCGGTCGTCGCCGGTCTTGGACAGGTCGTCGATGGGCTTTCCGCCGGGGTATGGCAGGCCGAGCACACGCGCAGTCTTGTCAAAGCACTCGCCGGCCGCATCGTCGCGCGTGGCGCCGAGGATGCGCAGGTCGGTATAGTCGCGCACGTCGCAGATGAGCGTGTTGCCGCCCGAAATAGCCAGGCACACGAACGGCGGCTTCAGCTCCGGGTAGGCGATGTAGTTGGCCGCGATGTGGCCGCGCACATGGTGCACCGGGATGAGCGGCACGCCGAGCGCGAGCGCGGCGGACTTGGCAAAGTTCACGCCGACGAGCAGCGCGCCGATGAGCCCCGGCGCGCAGGTGACGGCCACGGCGTCGATGTCGTCGCGGGTCAGCCCGGTCACTTCCAGCGCGCGGTCGGCCAGCTGGGAGATGACCTCCACGTGCGAGCGCGAGGCGATCTCGGGCACGACGCCGCCGTAAATGGCGTGCAGGTCAGCCTGGGAAAAGACCTGATCGGTCAGCACCTCGCGCCCGTCGCGCACAACGGCGACGGCCGTCTCGTCACAGGAGGATTCAATCGCAAGAATAATCATATCGTCTCTGCCTCTCTCCGGAACCAGGTCATGAGGAGCGCGTCCTCGTCCGGCTTCTGATAGTAATTTCTGCGCTGACCGACGGTCTGAAACCCGTGCTTGCGGTACAGCGCGATGGCGGGCGCATTGGATGCGCGCACCTCCAGCGTCAGGAATGCGAGATTGAGCGCCGCCGCCCGCGCGCACAGCGCGTCGAGCAGCGCATCCGCGATGCCCTGCCGCCGGTGCTCCGGCGCAACGGCGACATTGCCGATGTCGCCCTCATCGAGCACGTGCAGGAAGTTTGCGTAGCCGAGCACCGTCTCCCCCGCTGCCGCAATGAGAAACACGTGCCGGTCGTCCGGCAACTGGCCGGCCAGCTGCGCGCGCGTCCAAGGCGCGGAAAAGCACGCGCGCTCGAGCGCGGCGAGCTGCGGCAGGTGCGCCGCCGCGGCGTCGCAGATCGTGTAGTCCATCAGTGCGCCTCCGCCCAGCTCGCGCCGATCTTTGCGTCCACGAGCAGCGGCACGCGGTAATCGACCACGTGCTCCATCTCCTCGATGAGGATGGTGCGAACCGTTTCGGCCTCCGCCGCCGGACACTCGACGATGAGCTCGTCGTGCACCTGCAGCAGGAGCTTTGCCTCCAGTCCTTCGGCGCGCATGCGCGCGTCCACGCGCACCATGGCAGCCTTGATGATATCCGCCGCCGTGCCCTGAATGGGCATATTGAGCGCCACGCGCTCGCCAAAGCTGCGGAGGTTGAAATTCGACGATCTCAGCTCCGGCAGGTCGCGCCGGCGGCCGAAAAGCGTCGTGACGTAACCGTCGGCCTTCGCCTGCTCGACAATGCGCTTCATATAGTCGCGCACGCCGTGGTACTTGGCAAAATAGCTGTCCATATACGCCTTGGCCTCGCTCTGAAACACGCCGATATCCTGCGCGAGGCTGAAGGCCGAAATGCCGTAGACAATGCCGAAATTGACGGCCTTGGCGTGTGAGCGCTGCAGCGGCGTAACCTCGTCGAGCGGCACGCCAAACACCTGCGACGCCGTGACGGCGTGGATGTCCTCCCCGCTGCGGAAGGCCGCGATCATGGTCTCATCATCGGCAATATGCGCCAGCAGGCGCAGCTCGATCTGACTGTAGTCCGCGTCGACGAGCACCTTGCCGGGCGAGGCCACGAACATGTTGCGGATCTGCGCGCCGAGCTCGCGGCGCACGGGGATGTTCTGCAGGTTCGGCTCGGTGGACGACAGGCGTCCTGTCGCCGTGACGGTCATCTGGAAGTTCGTGTGGATGCGCCCGTCGGCCGAGATCTCCTTGAGCAGCCCGTCGGCATAGGTGGACTTGAGCTTCGTGAGCATGCGGTAATCGAGGATCTGGTCAATGATCGGGTGCTTGCCGCGCAACTTTTCGAGCACGGCGGCATTCGTGCTCCAGCCGGTCTTGGTCTTTTTCCCGGCCGGGAGCATGAGCTGGTCAAACAGCACGTGGCCGAGCTGCTTCGGCGACTGGATGTTGAACGGCTCGCCCGCGCAGGCCCAAATGCTCTGCTGCAGCTGCTCGATGGCACTCGTGAGGCTCTCGCCGAAATCATACAGCGCCTTGCGGTCCACGAGAAAGCCCGTGTGCTCCATGCGCGCCAGCACCGGGCACAGCGGCAGCTCGATGTCCGTATAGAGCGGCAGCATGCCGAGCGCGTCCATCTTTTCCCGCAGCACCGGCTGCAGCGCCCAGACGGTCTGCGCATCCGGCGCTTCCCCGCCGAGATACGCCTGCGCGAGACGCGGGAGATCATAGTTTCCGGCTGTGGCGTCGAGCAAATAGGCCGCCAGCGCCGTGTCAAACACGAACCCGTCCGTCGGCAGGCCCTCGGCGAGCAGCGCGCGCATGAGGTCTTTGATGTTGTGGCCCGCCTTGCGCACGCGGTCGGAAAACAGCAGGCGCAAAAATGCGTTATAGTCATCGCCAAGCTGCGCCCACGCGAGCGCATAGCACGCCTTGCCGTCGCAGAGCGTGAGCGCGTCGAGCCCTTCGGGCGCGAGCACCGCGACATACGGCGCCGCCGTGACCGCCTGCTCGAGCGCGTGCAGCGCGGCGCTGTCCGTCACGTCGACGGTCGGCAGGAGCGGCAGCGCATTTTCCGGTGCGGCCGCGCCGTCAGCCGGCTGCAGCCCCCACTTTTCCGAGAGCTTCAAAAAGCCCAGCCGCCGGAACCAGTCATAGAGCTCGGGGCGGTAGTCCCGATCCCAGACGGCAGATTCGGGCGCGAAATCAATGGGCGCGTCCGTGCGGATGGTGGCGAGGTCGAACGACAGCTGCGCGCTCTCGCGCCCTTCCGTGAGTTTTTTGCGCACGCCGGGCTTGATGTCCAGTGTGTCGAGATCGCGGTAAATATCCGCCACCGTGCCGAAGCGCACGAGCAGATCCTTCGCCGTCTTTTCGCCGATGCCGGGCACACCGGGGATGTTGTCCGAGCTGTCGCCCATGAGCGCCTTGAGGTCGATCATGTGGATGGGGTCGAAGCCGTACTCGGCGCGGAAGACTTCGGGCGTGTATTCGATCGTCTCCGTCTGGCCCATGCGGGTCTTGACATGGCAGACATGGGTGGTGTCCGTGATGAGCTGGAGGCTGTCCTTGTCGCCGGTGACGATCTCGCACGCCCAGCCGGCGGCCTCGCAGCGTTTAGCGACCGTGCCGAGCAGGTCGTCCGCCTCCCACCCGGCCAGCTCCAGCCGCCGGATGCCCATGTGGTCGAGCGTCTGCTTGAGCAGCGGCATCTGCACGACGAGCTCCTCCGGCATGGGCTTGCGCTGGGCCTTATAGAGCGCGTACTGCTCGTGACGGAACGTCGGCGCGTGCACGTCGAACGCCACGCACACCGCCTGCGGCTGCTCGAGCTCGAGAATGCGCTGGAAAATGGTCAGAAAGCCGTAGACCGCGTTCGTCGGCGTGCCGTCGGGCGCGTTGAGCATGCGGATACCGTAAAAGGCGCGGTTGACGATGCTGTTGCCGTCGAGAATCATGAGTTTCATTCGGGTGTCCTCCTTGCACGTCACTGGCCGCGCAGCTCAATGAGCCGGTCGCGCAGCACGGCGGCGTACTCATATTCGAGCATTTCGGCCGCCTTTTTCATCTGCGCCTCGAGCCGCGCGATCTCGGCCCGGCGCTCGGCCTCCGTCATCTTCACGCCGTCGGCGCGTTTGGGCGCCTCGACGTCGCTCGAAATTTCAAGCAGCTCGCGCACGCTCTTGACGATCGTTTTCGGCACAATACCGTGCGCCTGATTGTAGGCCGCCTGCTTGGCGCGGCGGCGGTTCGTCTCCAGGATGGCCGCGTGCATGGCGGCCGTCTCCTGATCGGCGTACATGATGACCGTGCCCTCGGCGTTGCGCGCCGCGCGGCCGATCGTCTGGATCAGGCTCGTCTCGCTGCGCAGGAAGCCCTCCTTGTCCGCGTCAAGGATCGCCACGAGCGACACCTCCGGCAGGTCAAGTCCCTCGCGCAGGAGGTTGATGCCGACGAGCACGTCAAACGCGCCGGTGCGCAGGTCGCGGATGATCTCCATGCGCTCGATCGCGCCGATGTCGTGGTGCAGATAGCGGCAGCGGATGCCCGCATTCGTGAGGTAGGCCGAGAGATCCTCGGCCATTTTCTTCGTGAGCGTCGTCACGAGCGTGCGCTCGTTTTTGGCGATGCGCGCGTTGATCTCGCCGATGAGGTCGTCGATCTGTCCCTCAATGGGCCGCACGAAGATCTGCGGGTCGAGCAGGCCGGTCGGCCGGATGATCTGCTCGGCGATCTGGCCCGCGTGCTCGCGCTCATAGTCGCCCGGCGTGGCCGAGACGTAGATGGCCTGATGCACCCGCTGCTCGAACTCCTCAAACTTCAGCGGGCGGTTATCATACGCGCTCGGCAAGCGGAAGCCGTACTCGACGAGCGAGTCCTTGCGCGCGCGGTCGCCGCGGTACATGGCGCGCACCTGCGGCAGCGTGACGTGGCTCTCGTCGACGAAGAGCAGAAAGTCCTTCGGGAAATAGTCCAGCAGCGTCATCGGCGCGCTGCCGGGGGCACGGCCGCTGATGATGCGCGAATAGTTCTCGATGCCGGAGCAGTAGCCAAGCTCCTGCATCATCTCAATGTCATAGTCCGTGCGCTGGCGAATGCGCTGCGCCTCGAGGAGCTTGCCCTGCTGCTCGAACGTTTTCACGCGCGCGTCGCACTCGGCGCGGATCTCGCTGATGGCGCGCTCCATCTTCTCGTGCGTCGTGACGTAGTGCGACGCGGGATAGATCGCCACGTGGCTGAGCGTGCGGATGGGCGCGCCGGTGACGACGTTGATGTCCGAAATGCGGTCGATCTCGTCGCCGAAGAACTCCACGCGCACGGCATGGTCCGAGGAATAGGCCGGGAAAATGTCGATCGTATCGCCGCGGACGCGGAACATATTGCGCGCGAAGGCGATGTCGTTACGCTCATAGCGGATGTCGATGAGCTTGCGCATGAGCTCCTCCGGGTCGCGCTGCTGGCCGGTGCGCAGGGAGATGACCATGTTGGCGTAGTCGATCGGGTCGCCGAGGCCGTAGATGCAGGACACGGACGAGACGACGATCACGTCCCGCCGCTCGAACAGGCTCGACGTGGCCGAGTGGCGCAGGCGCTCGATCTCATCGTTGATGGAGGCGTCCTTTTCAATGAACGTGTCCGTGTGCGGGATGTACGCCTCCGGCTGGTAGTAGTCGTAGTAGGAGACGAAATACTCCACGGCGTTGTTCGGGAAAAACTCCTTGAACTCGCTGCACAGCTGCGCCGCGAGGATCTTGTTGTGCGCGAGCACGAGCGTCGGCCGCTGGACGCGCTCGATGACCTTGGCCATCGTGTACGTCTTGCCGGAGCCGGTCACGCCGAGCAGCACCTGCTCGGCGATGCCGTTTTCCAGCCCCTGCACGAGCGTGTCGATCGCCTCGGGCTGGTCGCCCGACGGCTCGTAGGGCGAAACAACTTCAAAATCCGGCACGAAACGGCCTCCCTTCGTGAAAAATCAAATCAGAATATTATACCACCATCCGCCTTGTTTCACAAGCGGAAAACGCCCGGAAGCAGTGGCTTCCGGGCGCATACATGTCTGCAATTATTCGCTGAAGTCGAGCACGCGGCGCATGCGGATGAGCGTCAGGCGGTTGCGGATGGCCGCCGAAACGCTGAGCATGTCCTCCGACAGGGCCGGATCGATACCGATCTGCTCGGGCTTGTAGAACGCGCCGAGCTTCTCGCACAGCGCGGCCAGCTCCTCGGCCGAAGGGATCTCGGCGATGATGGCGCGGATCTCGTCCCAGTGGTCGACGATGTTCTGCGGGTCGAACGTACCGAGCACGTCGTTTTCGTTCTCCTTCATGATGCCGTCGGCGAGCGGGCCGAACTTCTCGTCCACCCACGCGCGGCTCAGCGGCTCAAAGGGCTTGGCCTTCGGCGTCGGGAGCGAGGCGAGGTAGTGGTACTCCTTCGCGCACAGGTACGTGCCCACGCCGACGCACTGGCCGTGCATGCCGTGCGCATTTTCAAACCGCGGCGGCTTCATCTCCACCAGATGCGCCATCAGGTGCTCGGCGCCGGAGGCGGCGCGGGAGTGGTTGAGCAGCTGCATGGTCAGGCCGGAGATCATCTGCGCCATGGTCATGGCCTCAAAGTCCGGCTTGCCGCCGGCCGCCATATCGTCGGCCGCCTTGCGCATGATGGTCAGCGCCTCCTGCGCGAGGTCGGCGACCATCGGGCAGTAATACTCGCCCGAGACGAGGTGCGCAATCTTCCAGTCCGCGAGGGAAATGTACTTGGCCAGAATGTCCGAAATGCCGCTCACGGTCAGCCACAGGGGCGCGCCGGACACGACGTTCAGGTCGCAGACGACGAGTGCCGCCGCCTGCATGGGGATGGACTTTTTCTGTCCGTCGATGATGATCGAGCAGATGTTGGCCGTGAAGCCGTCGGAGCTCGCCAGCGTCGGTACGGCGACGAACGGGATGCCGAGGTGGTAGGCCGGGTAGCGGCCGAAGTCCATGATCGTGCCCGAGCCGACCGCAACGATGACGTCCGGATGGTCAAGCTGGCGCATCATGTCCTCGATCATGCCCTTTTCAGAGTGCAGGCCCTCGGCGTTGAGGACGATCTCCTGGTCGGCGCGCACGTGCCTGAGCGTCGGGAGGTTGTAGGTGTTCGTATCGTAAATGACGGCGCGCTTGCCGCTCAGGCCGACCTCGTCCATGTACTGGTCGAACTTGTCGAGCGCATTATACTCCACGACGACCTTCTTCGTCTCCAGTGTGTGCTCGCGGCCGCAGCGGCACGGGCCGACATATTTGCTGCAATCGAGAATCATGCAAACATCGCTCCTATTCCAGATAGAATTTTTCCTTACCAGCATATTGATTTTTCCCGGCAAAGTCAAGCCCTCCGGCCGGATATCGCACCCAAAACGCAGAAAACATTCTATTTTCGTTTTCATTGAAAAACATTCATCCAAAATTTTAAGGGTCGATGCCGCCGGTAACGGTTGCAAAATCCATGCGCACGGTGTAAGATTGCAAAGTCGCTTTACAGAGATTTTAAATCCTTTTTACACTCTGGCGAACTTTTTCGTCTTTTCTATAGATATTCTTTGTACCTGGACGGTGATTTCTTATGGAACTGACTGCGATCGCGCAGTGGCTCAACACCGCGTTTGCGGGCTATGACTACGCCATTTTGCAGGCGCTGCACAATCTGGCCGAAGCGGCCGGCGGCTTCTTCACGCCGCTGTGCCGGGCCATCACGCTACTGGGCGAGAAGGGCATCCTCTTTCTCGTGCTCGGCATCGTGCTGATGCTGTTTCCAAAAACGCGCAAGGCGGGCATCTGCATGTTCGGCGCCGTGTGCTGCGGCGCGCTCATCACGAACTTCTGGCTCAAGGACTTTGTCGCCCGGCCGCGTCCGCTGACGGTAGAGCCCTTCCGCACCTGGTGGCAGGCCGCCGGCGCGTATGCCGAGAGCGAGTACTCCTTCCCATCCGGCCATGTGACGGCCGCGATGGCCGGCGTGACCGCGCTCGTGCTCACAGGCAAAAAGCCCGCGCGCTGGTGGGCCTATCTGTTCGTGGCAGCGATGGGCGTGGCGCGCAACTATCTCATGGCGCACTACCCGTCCGACGTGCTCGGCGGGATGATCGTGGGGCTGATCGCCGCCGCGATCGCTTATGCGATCACGCTGCTGATCTACCGCATCGTGTCGGCGCACCCGGACAATCGCTTCTGCCGCTTTGTGCTCCACGGCGGCATCGGCAGCAAAAAAGAGCGGCAGGCCGCATGAGCCTGCCGGACAAGAAAGCCCGCTTCGCACGGCCGTGCGAAGCGGGCTTTTTTTGTTCTTATGCCTCGGCGGGCGGGTTCTCCGCAGCCTTGGCGCGGATGGTATCGATGACCTTGCGGCAGCGCGCGGCATTGTACACGACCGGCACCGGATAGTTCGGGTTGGCCTCGGCCAGCGCCCAGGTGATGATCTGCGGGATGTCCTCTTCCTGAATGAAGTCAAAGTCATACAGGAG
>OJKQ01000420.1_pt1 | contig 28633 bp, 20 predicted proteins | sample 1596641 | NCBI WGS metagenome assembly OJKQ01 (sample SAMEA4350167, study PRJEB24818) | metagenome | biome: human; feature: gut; material: faeces | place: Denmark | collected 2013-09 | reverse complement strand
ACAAGCCAGACCCGCCGGTCTGGCTTGTTTGCAATATCAAAATAAATGTTTCCGCTGAATATACCCAAGGTGCAGCGGAGGACCTTCTGAATCAAAAACTCTCCCTTAGCTCACATATCCATCGGTCACGCTGATGATGTTGGCATTGCCTTCCAGACTTTCATACACGTTCACAACGGCATAGTGCATCTCAGCACCCGGATAAACCGTGGTTGCTTCGCACAGGATGCGGTAGTTCGTGCCTGCCACGGTCTGGGTACTCAGCAAGGTCACTGGCACATAATCCACACCTACAAGGCCCTCGGTGGCCTTGTTGAACGCTGCCGTGGCTTCCTCCGTCATGGCGGGGGATTCGGCTTCCTGCCAGGTGCCCACAGCGCCTTCTTCATAGTCCAGATCTGTCAGGCACAGTGGATCGCCAATGTCCAGAATTTCTGCCTTGCCCAGCCAGCCGCGCTGCAGCGTGACCACAACATACTCTTCCTGTGCGCCCGGTACGACGACAGTCGCCTTGCACAGAATGCGGTACTGGGTACCGAAGCCGGTGGTGCGGCTTGCCAGCAGGGCTACAGGTGTATAGGAAACGCCCTCCAGACCATCAAAGGCCTTGTCGAACACTTTGCGGACTTTCTCGGTCAGTGCCGGGTCGGAAGCACGCTTCCAGCTGCCGGAAATGCAATTTTCCTCAGCCACAGCAAAAACCGGCTCCGCCGTCTCTGCCGAAAGTGCGTATGCCTGTACCGCACCGCCTGCCAGCAGGGAAAGAGCCATCACAGCCGTCATGCAAACAGAAACCGTCTTTTTCATAATAATATATCCCCTCTTCTTATTGTGTGTCGCTGCCGGGGTGTGCACCCGGTTTTGTCGTTTCATTCTGGATACGAATGAGCCGCCCTCGGAATTGCACGGGTTTGAAATATTTTCCAAAAAAAGAAAAAAGTCTCGACCCCCTCAAGCCTTATTATTCCGCAGGCTGTGCCCGGCTTTGCCTACGGCGGCGACTTTGGTGACCGCCCCACCGACCGGGAATTCTGCGTGGATGGCCTTGTGCTGCCCGACCGCCGCAACATCTCCAAGATGGATGCGGTCAAGGCGGCCTACGTACCGCTGAAAATCATCCTGACCGACACGGAAGCCGTGATAGAAAACCGGAACCTCTTTACCGACCTGACCGCCTACGACCTTGTGTTTGCATCCTCGGTCAACGGCAAGCCGGAACGCCACGCGGTGCTCCGGGCAGACTGTGCACCCGGTAAAACCGTGCACATCGCGTTCCCGTTTGCTCTGCCGGAAGCAGGGCTTGCCTGCATGACCGTTACCGCTGTGCAGCGGGCTGTGCTGCCCGGCATCCCAGCGGGCTATGAAGCTGCCTTTGGGCAGGTATGGCACAACTATGCCGCCGCCCGGCTCACCGCTGCCGCGCCGGAATTGGTGGCAATGGACTGCAACATCGGAATAAAGGGTGAGGGTTTCGAGTACATTTTCGGCCGCGGCAAGGGGCTTGTGTCCATCCGCTATAACGGCGTGCAGCTGCTGGACGATACTGTGCGCCCTAACTTCTGGCGCGCGCCCACTAACAACGGCAAAACCAGCCGACACCACCCGGAGCACCGGGTGGAAGTCTGCTGGTTTGCACGCATTCCGTGGCGTGCTGCGGGTACTCCGCCCGGCAGACGTTTCGGAATCAGAATGAAGGAATGGGTGAAAAAGGAGGAAGGGGTTTCTTTTGGCGAGACCTCAGAACAGCAGCCCACAGGCTACGCAGCCCACAGCGACCATAATGGCAGATGCAACCCATGCGTAGGGGAGGGTGTGCTTCTGGTGGTCGCCCAGGTCCTGGCCGGAGCGGGCCAGTTCGTTGGAGGTGTTGGTGGTCTTTGCTTCGGTCAGACCGGTGACCTCCTGCGCGGGGATGCCTGCAAGCAGCAGGAGGTTTGAAATAAAAGGACAGCCGACTGGTGGTGCGCAAACAGGTCAAAGCGCTGACGGTATTGTATCTGGTTCCCTACCAGCATTTCGGGGTGGACTTTGCGCCATATCAGATCTTGCTGGTGATGGGTGCTGTTTTTGTTCTGCTGGCGATCCCGTTTCTCCTGTTCTATGATCGAACAGTGCTGCCCCTATGCAACAGATGCCTGCCGCGGCAGGAATGCACCTGTATGCCAACGGCTACCGCCCTGTTATAGATGCTCTGCTGCCGCTGCTGCTCTATTGTGTGCTGCCCTGTGTTGTGCTAAAATCATTTTGTATTGAGTATTCGGAAAAGGGAGCTGTGGAGCTGGCTGCCGCGTTGGGCTTTGCATGAGTCTGAAAACAACCAACAGAAAGCAGGAGATAAGATGAAACAGTATCTTTTGATCGACATCGGCGGAACCTTCATCAAGTACAGCCTGGCCGATGAACAGGCCCGGAAAATCTCTGGTGGAAAGGTTCCGACACCGCTGACGAATATGGATGACCTTCTGGCGGTCATCGAGGGCTTTGCCGCTCCCCTTCAGGGACAGTTCGTGGGCTGCGCCATCTCTATGCCGGGCCGCATCGATACCAGAAACGGCATCGCCCATACCGGTGGAATGCTCAGTGCCTTTATGTGGGAGCAGCCCTTTGCTGCGCAGGTGGAGGCACGGCTGGGCGTGCCGGTGACCATCGCCAACGATGGCAAGTGTGCCGCAGCAGCGGAGGGCTGGACCGGTGCGCTGGCCGGTGTGGAGAATGGCCTTGTGCTGGTGCTGGGCACCGGCATCGGCGGCGGCATCATCCTGAACGGGAAGGTGCTGATGGGCGCTCACGCTGCCGCAGGCGAGGTTAGCGGCCTTGTCTCGGATATTTCAAAGATGGCCGACGATGATTTCAAACTGACCTCGGTAGAGCGGTATTCCGAAGCACCTCTCTGGGCGGGAATGGCCTCGGCAAGTGGCCTGATCCTCGAGTATGCCCGTCGGCAGAAGCATCTGCCGACGGGTAGCCCCATGCCCACCGGGGAAGAAATCTTTGCGGCTTACAATGCCGGGGAGCCGGAAGCGCAGAAGGCTCTCAAGATCTTTGCCCGGCGGGTGGCCGTTGGCATCCTGAGCCTGCAGAATGTGCTGGATGTGGAAAAGGTGGCCATCGGCGGCGGTATCAGCGCAGCGGAGGCTCTGCTGCCTGCGATTCAGGCCGAGTTGGATTGGCTGTTTGAGCGCTGCACAGTCATGCCGGCGGTCAAGCCGGAGCTGGTGCGCTGCCGCTATGGCAACGATGCCAACCTGATCGGTGCCCTGAAGCTGTTCTTTGAACAGAACCCCGCCTGAACCAGAACAAAATAGGATAGGAGTAGAAACTTATGAGCGTTTTCCGTGATGATTTCCTGTGGGGCGGTGCCTGTGCAGCCAACCAGTTCGAGGGCGCATGGGACGTGGATGGCAAAGGCCCCAGTGTCCCTGACCTGTGCACCAATGGCTCTCACACCAGCCCGAAATGGGTGACAACTGCTATCCGCTCCGACCGGCTGTATCCCAGCCATGAGGCCATCGACTTCTACCACCACTACGAGGAGGACATTGCTCTCTTTGCCGAGATGGGCTTCAAGACCTTCCGCACCTCCATCAACTGGACCCGCATTTTCCCCACCGGTATGGAGACCGAGCCGAACGAGAAGGGCCTTGAATTCTATGACAAGGTCTTTGACTGCTGCAAGAAGCACGGCATCGAGCCGCTGGTCACCATCAGCCACTACGAGCTGCCCTATGCGCTGGTGGAAAAATACAACGGCTGGGCCAGCCGGGAACTCATCGAGTTCTATATGAACTACTGCAAGGCCATTTTTGAGCGGTACAAGGATAAGGTCAAGTACTGGCTGACCTTCAACGAGATCAACTGCGGCACCATGCCGATGGGCGCGATCCTGGAAACAGGCACCATCCGGGGCTTTGAAGGCCCTACCGACAAGGTGCCGGACAACAAGCAGGAGCGCTTTCAGGCGCTGCATCACCAGTTTGTGGCCAGTGCAGAGGCTGTTCGGTATGCCCACGACCACTACCCTCAGTTCAAGATGGGCTGCATGATCTGCTTTATCACCAGCTACGCACTGACCTGCGACCCGGCCGACGAGATCGCCAACCAGAAGGCCATGCAGATCAGCAACTGGTTCTGCTCTGATATGCATGTCCGCGGCGAGTATCCTTCTTACATGAAGCGCTATTTTGCCGAGAATAACATCACCATCCGGCAGGAGCCGGAGGATGCTGCCATCCTGAAGGCCGGTACTGTCGATTTCTACACCTTCAGCTACTATATGTCCAACTGCATCACCACCCACAAGGATGCCGATGATGTGGGCGGCAACATCATTGCTGGTAAGAAGAATCCTTACCTGAAAGCCTCCGACTGGGGCTGGCAGATCGATCCCATTGGTCTGCGCTACACCCTCAACGCGATCTACGACCGCTACCGCATTCCCCTGATGGTGGTGGAAAACGGCCTGGGCGCTTACGACAAGAAAGATGCCGACGGAAAGATCCACGACAGCTACCGCATCGACTACCTGCGGGCACACATCGAGCAGATGGCCGAGGCTGTAAAGGACGGTGTAGACCTGATGGGCTACACCCCCTGGGGCTGCATCGATCTGGTGAGTGCCTCCACCGGTGAAATGGCAAAGCGCTACGGCTTCATCTACGTCAACAAGTTTGACGACGGCACGGGTGATCTGAGCCGCGAAAAGAAGGACAGCTTCTACTGGTATCAGAAGGTTATTGCCACCAACGGCGAAGATTTAGGATAACAAAAACAGACCTCCGGGTGCCATGTTTGCAGTACCGGGGGTCTGTCTTTTTGAAAGAAGGAGGTCATTTATGGAAAAGAAATTTTGCTGTGCGCCGGATTTCCCGGTGGTTCAGACAAATTACGGTCCGGTGCGGGGATATCGCTTCCGGGAGATCAGCAGCTTCAAGGGCATCCCGTATGGACGGGCAGTGCGCTTCCATGCACCCCAGCCGCCCCAGCCTTGGGCAGAGCCGCTGGACGCTTCCAGTTACGGCTGCGTCTGCCCTCTGCTGAGCATCGATAAGCCCGGCGGCGAACTGCGTGTGCCCCACCGCTACTGGGTGCAGGATGAGGACTGCCTGAACCTGAACATCTGGACCCCGGCCTGCGATGCCCAAAAGCGGCCGGTGATGGTCTGGCTCCATGGCGGCGGATTTTTTGCCGGCTCGTCCATTGAGCAGGTGGCCTACGAGGGCGGAAACATGGCGCGGGAAGGGGACTGCGTGGTGGTGTCACTGAACCACCGGCTGAACATCCTGGGCTACTTGGATCTCTCCGATTTTGGGGAGGAGTACGCAAACTCCGGCAATGCGGGTGGGGATGATATCATCCTGGCACTGCGGTGGGTGCGGGACAATATTGCAGCATTTGGCGGCGATCCCGGCTGCGTAACGGTATTCGGCCAGTCCGGCGGCGGAGCCAAAGTGACAACGCTGCTGCAGACCCCGGCAGCAGATGGTCTGTACCACAGGGCGATGATAATGAGTGGTGTGCTGGAAGGCTTGCTGAACGACAGTGTCGGCAGCGGCAGGGACTGTGTGCAGGCGCTGATGCAGGAGCTTGGCGTGCAGACAGCACAGCAGCTGGAAACCGTGCCCTACCACCAGCTGGCGCAGGCTTACCGGAACGTCAGCCCGGCTCTGAAAGCAAAAGGCGCGAATGTGGGCCAAAGTCCCCACCCGAACCGCTTCTATCTTGGAGATCCGCTCCACAACGGCAGTGGGTTTCGGCCCGAGACTGCGGACATTCCGGTGCTGATCGGTACGGTTTATTCGGAGTTCTACGGTTTCTTTGATGGTCTGAAAGGAGTCGGCCCGGAGGAAGCAGTGGGCCTGTCTGCCGCAGAGACCCTGCGGAAGCAGTTCCGCACTGCCTACCCGCACCGCCCGGAGGAAGACCTGCTGCTGGCAGATACCAGCTTCCGCGCCCCCACGATCAAATATGTCCGGGAGCGTGCCAAGGCGGGCGGAAAGGTGTACAGTTATCTGTTTGATCAGGACTTCCCTCTGATGGGAAAAAGTACCCCGTGGCACTGTGCGGATATCCCATTTGTGTTCCACAACACAGAGCTTGTGCCAGTGTGTGCCTTTGAGGGAGCAAAGCAGCTGGAAGCGGAAATTTTTGGCGCTGTGATGCAGTTTGCCCGTACCGGTGCGCCGGGCTGGGCTGCCAGTACGGAGGATGTGGAACAGACCATGCTTTTCGGCCCCCAAAGCCGTCTGGTGCAGAACCACGATCACGCACTGATCGAAGCATTGGCACCCTTCACAGATTTACGGATGAAAAAAGCGACCCGGGCAGGCGGACAGATCCAGCATTAAAAGCGCCGATCAATACGCGGGAATTCCGGGAAACAGAAAGCAGAACAGGCATCCTGCGTTACCGCTTGGCGGTATCGGGCAGGATGCCTGTTCTGCTATGATGATCTTCATTGCATTTTCTATATCCGCAACAGCCTGACGAGATTTCTGGCAGAGTTCATAGCAGATAAAAACAGCGTGCAGCTTTTCTGCATTTTTGCTTGCTGCCTTATCTGTGCGGAATGGATGCTGCACGCGGCATTCAAGGGTCAAACCGGTCTGCATTCTGTAATTGCCACTTGACCCAACCCGTGGTATAATGAAAGAATCGAATACTATGGGAACAAAGGACAGGGGTCAGAACAGAAAATGGCAAAACGAAAGCGAAAAACAACTGCAAAGCGCGCGTCTGCACGCAGAAAAAGCCGGGCCGAGGAGCGGATGCCGGCGGGGCTGGGCACCCTGTTTGTGGGGCTGCTGCTCATCGTGCTGGCGTTCGTGGAGGGGGACTCCGTCTGGAAGAACGCCCACCAGATCCTATTCGGGCTGTTCGGCTGCGGCAGCTTTGTGCTGGGCGCGGCGGTGTGCTATCTGGCCATCCTCTACACCCGGGGGCAGGACCTGCTGATGCAGGTGTTCAAGCTGCTGCTGGGGCTGATCTTTGCCAGCGGCACGGTCATTGTGTTTTCGGATATCCCCGCCGACCTGACCGCTGCCCAGATGATCGCTGCCTGCTACCAGAACGGCGCAAACGCCTGGCTGGGCGGCGGCGTGCTGGGCACTCTGCTGGGCGGCAACCTGCTCCTGCTCTGCGGGCGGCCTGCGGCCAATCTGGTTATGGCGGTGCTGGCCCTGTGCGCCAGCCTGTATATTTTTGATATCACCCCTGCCGAGTGCTGGCAGTGGCTCTGCAATGTGGGCGGCGGCGTGCATGAAAAAGGCGTGGCGGTCTATGAACAGAACGCCGCCCGCCGTGCTGAGCGCCTTGCGGCCCGGCAGGCGGAAGAGGAGTACCGCGCCGAGGAGCCTGCGGACGATTACGATGATAATTTCGATGAGGAAGATGTGCCCGGCGGCATTCCAGTGCCCGGGTGGCTGTCCGGTGTGTTCAGCTGGGGCCACAAGGTGACCAAGGAGATGGAAGGCGAAGCGGAACCTGCTCCCGTGGACGATTCTCTGGGCTACGAGCCGCCCGCGCCGGTGGAGCCGGAACCGGCTCCCGCCCAGCCTGCCCCAGCCTTTGAGCCGGTTAAGGTGACCTCCAACCATCCCCGCGCGGCGTTTGATATTGATCTTGGGCCGGATACCTCTGTTTCTGAGGGCGGAAGCGAGCCCATTGAGCCCATCATCATCGGGCCGGGCGGCACCTTTGGGCAGGACCCGCTCCAAAAGGCCCCGCCCCGGGCCATCGTCAAACCGGTGGTGCCGGATGCCGTGGAGACTGCCGCCGAGGATTTCTTCGCGCCCGTCGGATCGCCTGCTCCGGCCCCGGTGGTGAACCCCACCGTGCCGCCTGCGGCCCCGGAAGCCCCTGCGGCTGCACCGGCAGAGCCCGAGCAGCCTGAGATGCCGGTGTTCCAGACCCCCACCCTGCCCACCACGGACGAGCCGGTGGTGCCGGTGCGGGTCAGCGCGGAAAACGCGGTGGCCATGCGCAGTGAACCGGACGAGGACGGTTGGATCAGCATTACCAGCGAACCGGTGGAGGAAAAAGACCTGAACACGCTGGTGGCGGCCGCCATGGAAAAACCCGCCGCGGGCGAGCAGGCTGCCGCCACCGCCCCGGCCGAGGAGCCGGAGGTGGTGGAGACCTTCCAGTATCAGTACCCCAGCATCGAGCTGTTTGAAAAGTCTGCCGAGGAGGGGGACCCCGGTGCCCAGGACGAGCTGAAGGCCAACGCCCAGAAGCTGGTGGACACGCTGGAAAGCTTCGGCGTGCGCACCCGGGTGCTGGATATTTCGCGGGGCCCCTCTGTTACCCGGTACGAGGTCCAGCCCATGGCGGGCGTGAAGATCAGCCGCATCACCTCGCTGGCCGATGATATCGCCCTGAACCTTGCCGTGGCCGATGTCCGCATGGAAGCACCCATCCCCGGCAAGCCTGCCGTGGGCATCGAGGTGCCCAACCACAAAAAGACCCCCGTTTTTATCCGCAGTGTCTTTGAAAGCCAGGCTTTCCTGCGGATGACTTCGCCCTTGGGCGTGGCGCTGGGCAAGGACATTGCCGGTGTGGCCCAGGTGGCCGACCTGTGCAAGATGCCCCATCTGCTCATCGCGGGCAGCACCGGCAGTGGTAAATCTGTCTGTGTGAACAGCATCATCATCAGCATCCTGTTCCGCTCCAGCCCCGAGGACGTGAAGCTCATGCTCATTGACCCCAAGGTGGTGGAGCTGGCTGAATACAACGGCATCCCCCACCTGCTGATGCCTGTCATCACCGAGCCGAAAAAGGCAGCGGGTGCTCTGAGCAGCGCGGTGCAGGAGATGGAGCGCCGCTACCACCTGTTTGCGGAAAACAGTGTCCGTGACATCAAATCCTTCAACAAGCTGGCGGCCACCGACCCCATGCTGGAAAAGATGCCCTATATCGCCATCATCATCGACGAGCTGGCCGATCTGATGATGGTCGTGGGCAAGGACGTGGAGGATTCCATCTGCCGGATTGCCCAGAAGGCCCGTGCCGCCGGAATGCACCTCATCGTTGCCACCCAGCGCCCCAGTGTGGATGTCATCACCGGCCTGATCAAGGCCAACATCCCCAGCCGCATTGCCTTTGCCGTGTCCAGCCAGGTGGACAGCCGTACCATTCTGGATGGTGCCGGTGCCGAGAAGCTGCTGGGCCAGGGCGATATGCTCTTTATGCCTGTGGGCGCGCCCAAGCCGGTGCGTATCCAGGGCACCTTTGTGCGGGATGAGGAGATCAGCCGCGTGCTGGACTTCATCAAGCAGAGCGCCACCGTCCAGTACGACGAAGCCATGATCGAAGCCATGGAAAAGCACGCCATTCAGGATGGCAAGAAGGGCGCATCCTCTGCAGATGCGGATGAGGAGACCGGCAGCGACCCGATGCTCAAGCAGGCCGTTGAGGTGGTCATCGATGCCGGGCAGGCATCCACCAGCCTGCTGCAGCGCCGCTGTAAGCTGGGTTATGCCCGCGCCGCCCGCATCATGGATGAGATGGAGCAGAAGGGCATCATCGGCCCCTATGAGGGTGCCAAGCCCCGCGCTGTCCTCATCAGCCGCCAGCAGTGGCTGGAGATGCAGATGAATCAGCCGGAGGAATAATTATAGTTTTATATAGGAGCAATAACTAATGCGACGGCCTTTAACGTGTGTTGAAATATGTGCAGGTGCGGGAGGGCAGGCTTTGGGTCTTGCAATGGCGGGTTTTGTCCATGTTGCACTTGTTGAATATGAACAAGAGTACTGTAATGTTCTGAAAGCGAACCGTCCGGAATGGAATGTTATTTGTGCAGATGTCCATAAGTTTGATGGTCATCCATATGAAGGAGTGGACTTGCTGGCAGGAGGTGTCCCATGCCCTCCTTTTTCTGTGGCAGGAAAACAATTAGGTAAGGATGATGAGCGTGACCTGTTTCCGGAAGCAATTCGTTTGATTCGAGAGATTCGTCCAAGAGCTGTTATGCTGGAAAATGTTCGAGGTTTTCTGGACTCTGGCTTCGAGGAATACCGAGACCATATTTTTACAGAGATAAAGAAGCTAGGGTATGTTACACACATTAAATTATTGAATGCCTCAGATTATGGGGTGCCCCAGCTTCGTCCAAGGGTTGTTATAGTTGGAATCCGAAAAGATCAGGCAGGGGCATTTGAATATCCACAAGAGCATCCAAGAGAATCTCCTACGGTTGGAGAGACACTGTGCGATCTGATGTCACAAAATGGATGGAAAGGTGCAAAAAAATGGGCTGAAGGAGCTGATAGGATTGCACCTACACTGGTTGGAGGCTCTAAAAAGCATGGCGGACCGGACCTTGGCCCGACAAGAGCAAAAAATGCATGGGCAGAGCTTGGCGTTGACGGAAAGGGAATTGCAAATGAGGCACCGGAACAGGATTTTGACGGGATGCCACGTCTGACCAGTCGAATGATGGCACGCATCCAAGGTTTTCCAGACACATGGACTTTTGGAAGCAAAAAGACTATTGCCTGTAGAATGATCGGCAATGCTTTTCCGCCACCGGTGGCGCAGGCTGTTGGAATTGAAATCAGGAGGTGCTTAGAAAATGCCGAAAGATGAAGTCTTGATTGCAATGGAACGCAAGAGATACCATGAGAGACTGCTGCAGACTGGTACATTGGCAATCAATGCAAATGGTGTTGCCACAAATGCAGACAAAGACAGTGTGATATCTGTAATGATTGCTAAAGGAATTGCCGAGCAGCTGATGGCAGAAACCAATGAACGTGTTGCAGGTCAAACAGCAGGAGCGTCATTTGAAATGCTTACGATGGAGTTTGTAAAGAGAACGTTCCCACAGCTGCAACATCTTAGACCGGGCAATTGGGAAGTCCTTAAACTTGGAAATAGAAGCAGGACGAAAACATCAACATTCGCTCAATATGAACATTTGGCGTATTTGACCGAACTGACAAAAGCTAACAGAAAATTGTCAGCTATGATTGGAAATGACTATATGGTAGCACCTGATATTGTTGTTTACCGAAACCTTTGTTCTGATGAGGAAATAAACGCAACAGAACCTATCGTAAATGATACTGTGTGTCGGTATGCTGATTTGAGAGAAAAGAATGGTGGCAAAGCAATCTTACATGCTTCTGTTTCGGCAAAATGGACAATGAGATCTGATCGAGCACAAAACAGTCGTACGGAAGCATTAAATCTGATTCGTAATAGAAAAGGGCATCTTCCGCATATTGTTGTTGTCACGGGAGAACCTCTTCCATCCAGAATTGCATCACTTGCACTTGGGACAGGGGACATTGATTGTGTATATCACTTTGCATTGCCGGAATTGATCGCGTCAGTTAACTCAACAGAACGGGCAGATGTGATAGAAACACTTAAAACATTGGTGGAAGGAAAAAGATTGAAAGATATTTCGGATTTGCCGTTAGATCTTTCCGTATAATGAGATGAATTGCGTTCTAAAAGACTTCATAAGTGTGAAGTGAGGATATAAAGGATATGCAGGAAAATACTTCCCCGATCTACACCGAATTTCTTCCCATCAGCCGGGCGGACATGGAAGCCCGGGGGTGGGATCAGCTGGACTTTGTGGTGGTGGGCGGCGATGCCTACGTTGACCACCCCAGCTTTGGCACCGCCATCATCAGCCGCCTGCTGGAGGCCGAGGGCTATAAGGTCGGCGTGCTGGCCCAGCCCCGTTATTCCGACTGCGAGGACTTCAAGCGGTTCGGCAGGCCGAAGTACGGCTTTTTCATCGGCGGCGGCAACGTGGACAGCATGGTGAGCCACTACTCCGTGGCAAAAATTCCGCGTGCCGAGGACGAATACTCTCCCGGCGGCATCGGCGGCGCGCGGCCTGACCGCAGCGCCACCGTTTACACCAGGCTGGCCAAGGAGGCCTACCCCGACCTGCCTGTGATCCTGGGCGGTCTGGAGGCTTCTCTGCGCCGGTTTGCCCACTACGATTACTGGCTGGACACCGTTCTGCCCAGCATTGCGGAGGACTCCGGAGCCGATCTCATCAGCTTTGGCATGGGCGAGCACCAGACTGTGGAGATCGCCCGGCGGCTGGCGGCAGGGGAGCCGGTGGAGTCCATCACCGATGTGGACGGCACCTGCTACCTGACCGACTTCGACCACCTGCCCGAAAAGTATGTGGAGTGCGCCGGTTTCCGGAAAGTGGCCTCCGATAAGGTGGCCTACGCCAAAGCCTGCCGCATCCAGATGGACAATCAGGATGTGGTCAGCGGCCAGATCATTGTCCAGAAGCAGAGTGAAAAGTACCTTGTGCAGAACATCCCGGCAAAGCCGCTGGTGCGCTGGGAGCTGGACAAGGTGTATGCGCTGCCCTACACCCGCCGCTACCACCCCATCTACGAGAGCATGGGCGGCGTGCCTGCCATCCGGGAGGTGCAGTTCTCCATCATCCAGAACCGCGGCTGCTTCGGCGGCTGCAACTTCTGCGCCATCCAGCTGCATCAGGGCCGCCGGGTCACCAGCCGCAGTGCCGACAGCATTGTGGCCGAGGCCGAGCGGATGACCCACGAGCCTGATTTCAAGGGCTACATCCACGATATCGGCGGCCCCACCGCCAACTTCCGGTTCCCGTCCTGCCGGGAGCAGATGCTGCGGGGCATGTGCAATGGCGGCAAGCACTGCCTGGCTCCCACCACCTGCTCCCACATGATCGTGGATCACAGCGATTACCTCAAGATCCTGCGCCGTGTCCGGAAATTGCCCGGCGTGAAAAAGGTGTTCATCCGCAGCGGCATCCGGTTCGATTACCTGATGGCTGACCCGGACGACACCTTCTTCAAGGAGCTGGTGGAGTATCACGTCTCCGGCCAGCTGAAGGTGGCCCCGGAGCACTGCGCCCCCAATACACTGGCCTACATGGGCAAGCCGCCCATCCAGACCTTCAACAAGTTCAAGGATAAGTTCTACGAGCTGAGCAAGAAGGCGGGCAAAAAGCAGTACCTCGTGCCCTACCTGATGTCCAGCCATCCGGGCAGCACCCTGAGCGATGCCGTCTATCTGGCCGAGTATCTCTACAAAAACCACATGCGCCCCGAGCAGGTGCAGGATTTCTATCCCACCCCCGGCACGGTGAGCACCTGTATGTTCTACACCGGCCTTGACCCCTACACCCTCAAGCCTGTGTTCGTGGAAAAAACTGCGGAGGGAAAAGCGCTCCAGCGCGCCCTGCTCCAGTATTACGAGCCCCGCAATGCCGAAAAGGTCATCAAGGCGCTGAAAATGACCCACAGGGAGGACCTGATCCCGCTGCTGGTGCCCGCCGAGGGCCGCCGCGCGGTCCAGCGCTCTGCCCGTCGGGCCGAGCCTGCTGAGGTGACCATCCACAACGACGGCACCTATACTGTCCGCCCCAACAAGGGCAGGGGAGGCAGGAATCAGAGCCGCGGAACCGCCCCGGCCCGCACCGCAGGCGGCCGCCAGCCCAGCCCCGGCGCACGCTTTGCGCCCAACGGCACGGCACCCCGTAAGCCGAAAAATGATCAACAGAAAGAGAATACAGCGTGGAAAACTTCAAAAAAGAAAAAGTAAGCTTCTGGCGGCGCATTGCCGCTCTGGCCCTGGCGGCGGCGCTGGCCCTTGGCCTTGCCGCCTGTGATGCCTCGGCGGTGGTGCCGGGCAGCAGCACCCCTACGGTCAGCACTGCCCAGCCTGCCGGAGACGGCCAGACCGCCAACTTCGAGATGCACTTCCTGGATGTGGGGCAGGCCCTGAGCGTGCTGGTGGAATGTGACGGCCAGTATATGCTCTACGACGGCGGCAACGTGGACGATGGCAGCTATGTCGTCTCTTACCTGCAGAATCTCGGTGTGGAGGAGCTGCAGTATGTGTTCTGCTCCCACGCCCACGAGGATCATGTGGGCGGCCTAGCCGCTGCGCTGGCTTATTTCCCGGCAGACCATGTGTACAGCCCCGTGACGGAAGCCTCCACCAAGTGCTTTCAGGATTTCGTTAAGTACACCCAGCAGCAGGGCCTGCAGGTGGAGGTGCCCGCCGCGGGCACAGCCTGGCCGCTGGGCAGTGCCACTGTGACCATGCTGGGTCCTGTGGCGCAGTATGACAACACCAACGATACCTCCATCGTCCTGCGGGTGGATTACGGCTCCACCAGCTTTCTGCTCACCGGCGATATGGAATCGGATGCAGAGCGCGACCTTGTGAACAGCGGTGCCAACCTGAAGGCAGATGTTCTGCAGGTGGGCCACCACGGCTCCAGCACCAGCACGAGCTACATCTTCCTGAACGCCGTCCTGCCCGAGATGGGCATCATCTCCTGCGGTGTGAACAACAAGTACGGCCACCCCCACGAGGAGACCCTGAGCATCCTGCGGGATGCGGGCGTGGATGTTTACCGCACGGACCTGCTGGGGGCCATCGTGATCGGTTCCGATGGACAGAACTATACCATCCGCACCGAGAAAACGGCCACCGATGCTGAGCTTAACCCCGCCGACCCGGCGGCAGCGTCCACCGCGCAGCAGGGGTATATTGGCAACGTGAACAGCAAAAAGTTCCACCTGCCCAGCTGTGCCAACCTCCCTGCGGAGAAGAACCAGATCCTCTTCTCCAGCTACGAGGAGGCCATTGCGGCAGGGTACAGCCCGTGCTCGAGCTGCATCAAGTAAAAAGCATATCAAACAAGCAGCGCCCTGCCGGGGCAAACCGGCAGGGCGCTGCTGTTTTCTGGGATCATTTTTTTCGCTTCTTGAAATCGACCGGCAGCGTTGTCCACCGCTCCCGGAAGAGGTACGCCGCATCCTTGGGCTGGCGCTGGCGGGTGAAGATGCCTTTTTTGTTGCCGTCCACCCGCAGGATGCCCTCGGTGGTCTGGAAATCGGCAAAATTCCACACCAGCTCACCCTGCACGAAATCGTAGTGGTCGAACACGGCGTGGGTCATCTCCAGATATTCATTCTGGTACTCGGCACTCCACATCACACTGGGGAGCTTGTGTGCACCGCTCAGGTTGTCGGTGCCGTACTCAGTGAAGATGAGCGGGCGGCCATGCAGGACTTTTGCCCAGCCGTCCATCTCATGGTGGAAGGCGGCTTCGGCATCCGCCAGCCCGGCCCCGCCCAGTACATACCAGCCATAGTAGCGGTTCAGGCTGACGAAATCGGCAAAGCGCTGGCCCCTGCTGGTGTCGGGCAGGCTGGTCATCAGGACCGTATAAGTACGGGGGCGCTTCTGGGGGTCGAGGCGGCGGGCCAGCTCGAACAGGGGCTTGAAGTATTCCTCAGTGCCCGCGCTGGTGCACTGAGGCTCGTTGAGCAGGCTCCATGCGATGACCGAGGGATGGTTTTTGTCCCGGTCGATCATATCGGTCAGGGCTGCCTTGTGGTTCTTGAGCAGCGCAGGCGTGGTCTCCTTCTCAAAAAAGCCCTGCTGCCTGCCGTTGCCCTGATTGGCGGCCAGGAAGTTGGCCGTGCTCTGCATAAAGCCCACGGCGGGGACTTCGTCAATGATAAGGAAGCCCTCCTCATCGGCCATCTGGTAGATCTCCTCAGCGTATGGGTAGTGGCTGGTGCGGAAGCAGTTTGCGCCGATCCACTTCATCAGCTCGAAATCCCGCTTGACGGTGGGCAGATCAAGCCCACGGCCCCGGATGTCGGCATCCTCGTGCCGGCCGAAGCCCCGCAGATAGACCGGGCTGCCGTTGAGCAGGAAACGCCCGTGCCGGATCTCAAAGGTGCGGATGCCGATCCGATCCAGATACTCGTCCACCACTGCGCTGCCCTCGTGGATGCGGATGACCAGATCGTAGAGATAGGCGGCGTGGACATTCCACAGCTTGGCGTTTTTGACCACCAGCGTGCCGGTGGTGCCGGAGCTTTCGGCCACCCGGGTGGTGCCGTCGTAAAGCTCCACAGTCACGGGGTGGGGGCCGTTGGTGGACACGGTATAGTCGATCTCGGCCCCGGTCTCGGTCAGGCGGTATCGGGTGGAATAGTCCAGCACCCGCTCCTTGGGCAGGGCCATCAGCCAGACGGGCCGGTGGATGCCGGAGTAGTTGTAAAAATCAAAGTAGGGTGCGGCGATCTTTCTGCCATCCGCAAGGGTGCGGGTGGTGCCTGCGGGCAGCATCGTCTCGCTGAGCTCGTTGTTCGCCAGAACACTGAGCTTGTTGAACTGGTTGTAGCGCACGATGTTGGTCACGGTGGCATCAAAGGGCAGGAAGCCGCCCTCGTGCTGGGCCACCTCCACGCCATTGACAAAGACCCGGGCCCGGTGGGTGACCGAACCAAACCGGAGAACGATGTCCCAGCCGCTCCATTCCGCAGGGACAAAAAAACTGGTCTCGTACCAGAAATCACCGCAGTATTCGCGGGAGGCCTTGTCGGTGAACAGGTCGCAGAAGGAGGCGGGTACCGGCATGGAAAGAGAGGAGGGCAGGTCCAGCGCCCATCCGTCCTCCACACCCTTGCTCTCGGGGTCGAAGCTGAAACGCCACATCCCGTCCAGGCCGATGAGACGGCGGGTGGTGGTAGCGCGGGGATACAGCAGGGAGCGGTTCATCAGGATGACCTCACATTCATCTGCCCGGCGGCATTTTGCGTGCCACAGGGGCGTTTATTGTCTTTGTACCCAGTATGACAGAAATTTTATAAAAGGGATAGAAAGATTTTTGAATAAATCCAGACTTTTTTCAGGAAAACAGGCGCTGCTCTGGGCAGAATACCTATTATCTCCGTCCGGGTTTAAAAACTTCCGTAAAGAGTGCCACAAAAAGTGAATGCTGGGAAAAAGAGGAAAAACAGAATGTGAACGAACTGTGAAAATGTACAAAAACAATACCTTAAAATTGTACGAATTCACCTAAAAAATATTCTAACATTTTTTGATAAAAGTTTGTCATAATATTGGAGTACAAACTTGGATACAGCAGAAGAGACGCTGTACCGTTTGAATTGACCACCGAAGGAGAATACAATGGCAAATGAAATGCAAAAGACCACCCCGTTTGGGATGCGGGACAAGGTCGGCTATATGTTCGGCGATTTCGCCAACGATTTTACTTTTATCCTGTCGTCCAGCTTCCTGATGAAGTTCTATACCGACGTGATGGGCGTGAGCGCCGGTGTTGTGGGCATGATCATGATGATCGCCCGCTTTGTGGATGCCTTCACCGATGTGACCATGGGCCAGATCGTGGACCGCTCCAAGCCCACCAGGGACGGCAAGTTCCGCCCCTGGCTCAAGCGGATGTGCGGCCCTGTGGCCATCGCATCCTTCCTCATCTTCCAGTCCGGTCTGGCCGGGATGTCCTACGGCTTCAAGGTGGCATGGCTCTTTGTGACCTACATCCTGTGGGGCTCCATCTTCTACACCTCCGTCAACATCCCTTACGGCTCCATGGCCTCCGCCATCTCTGCTGACCCCAAGGATCGCGCAGAGCTGTCCACCTGGCGTACCATCGGCAGCACCCTGGCCAGCCTTGTGATCGGCGTTGGCACCCCCATGGTGGCTTACGTCACCGTCAATGGTCAGACGGTCCTCTCCGGCAGCCGTATGACCATCATTGCAGGCGTTTTCTCTGTCTGCGCCATCCTCTGCTACCTGCTCTGCTTTAACCTGGTGCGTGAGCGTGTGGACGTGCCCGCCAACAACAGCAAGATGGACATTGGCAAGATGCTCAAGAGCGTGTTCACCAACCGTGCCCTGCTGGGCATCATTGCTGCCGCCCTCTTCCTGCTGCTGGCCATGCTGACCATGCAGGGTATGGCAGGCTATGTGTTCCCCAACTTCTACGGCAGCGCCGCCGCCCAGTCTACCGCTTCTCTGCTGAGCAGCGTGCTGATCCTGCTCGTCTGCGCACCCTTTGCCTCCAAGCTGGCCAACCGGTTCGGTAAAAAAGAGCTGGCCACCGTATCCTGCATCGTGGCCACGGTGCTGGAGGTCATCTGCTTTGTTCTCAAGCCCACCAATGTCTGGGTCTATGTCGGCTTCTTCTGCGCCGCCTTCATCTGCCTGGGCTTCTTCAACACCATCATCTGGGCAATGATCACCGATGTCATCGATGATTCCGAGGTCCGCAACGGCATCCGTGAGGACGGCACCATCTATGCGGTCTACTCCTTTGCCCGCAAGCTGGGTCAGGCATTCTCTTCCGGCCTGACCGGCGGCCTGCTGACCATGATCGGTTACAGCGCTGCCACTGCCTTTGACCCGGAGGTCACCATGGGCATCTTCAACATCTCCTGCATTGCCCCCGCCATCGGCTTCGTGGCCGTGGCCCTGAGCCTGTTCTTCATCTACCCCCTGACCAAACAGAAGGTGGAGGAGAACGTGGCCGCACTGGCACAGCGCCATAATAAGTAAGGAAACGGATCAAGCCGCCCACGGGAAATTCCTGTGGGCGGCTTGTTTCTGCTTCAAAATTGATGTATACTAATATATCAGGAATGATACAACGGCACGAGCGGAACAACAGGAAAAAGGAGCGGTGTACGATGCGGGTGGATCCTTTGCAGATCCTTACAAAGCTGGCAGCGGTGCAGAATATCCCGACCCGGCGGGTCACCCCGCCCTTTGAGGGGTTGGAAGAGTTTGACTACGGCCTGCGGCGATCGCTGGACCCCCAGTTCGACTGGCAGGAGTTCGGCCAGCTGCTGCTGGACAGCACCCCTGAGAATACCCTGCTGCTGGTGGAGGGCACCTTTGAGCTGCATTTTGCCCTGTTCCGCATCCCCGATGAAAAAAACACGGTCTTTCTCATTGGACCCTGGACGGTGGGCCCCCGCACCCCGAGCGCCCGCAAATGGGTCAGGCGCTATCTGGGGGAAGCCGGAGAGGCCGCTGTGCAGGAGTACTACAACGGCGTGAAGATCCTGGAGGCCAGTGATTTCTATGGAGCTTTGCGGGTTGTGGTGGATACGATGTTCGGCTGCACTGTCCCGGTGCAGGAGCTGAAGGAATTCCTGCCCTTCCAGTTCCACCCGGATACCCGCTATTTCCACGAGCCGGAGTTCCAGAAGGAGATCCCGGTCACCATGCTGGAGCAGCGGTATGAATCGGAGAACCGCATTCTGGACGCGGTGGCCCGGGGCGATGAGGAAGCCGCCATCGAGGCCATGCACCAGCACTCCCGCTTTACCTATGGCGGCCGGTTCGAGGGGACACTTTACCAGCAGAAGAACAAGATGATCGTGCTGAACACCCTGCTGCGCAAGGCCATTGAACCCAGCAAGGTGCATCCCTATTATATTGATGCCATTTCCAGCAAGTACAGCCGCATCATTGAGGAAGCCAACGAGGTGCCCAACGAGATGATGTGGCAGATGACGCGGGATTACTGTGCCTATGTCCGCCGCTACTCGCTGAAGGAGTATTCGCCCGCGGTGCAGAAGGTGATGAACTACGTCAACCTGAACGTGGCCGAGCCGCTGACGCTGAAAAGTCTGGCCGCAATGTGCTTCATCAGCCCATCGTACCTGTCGGCATTGTTCAAGCAGGAGACCGGCAGCACCCTGATCGATTATATCAACACCCAGCGCGTCAACCGCGCGGCCCAGCTGCTGGTGCAGAACAACCACACCATTGCCGCCGTGGCCGAGGAAGTGGGCATTCTGGACGTGAATTATTTTACAAAGATCTTCAAAAAGACGCTGGGAGTCACCCCCACCCGCTACCGCCGCGAACACAAAGAAAAGTGAAAAATGAAAAAAATGCCCGGTTTTTCCCGGAAATGTACGCTTTGTGCAAAACTCCCGGGAAAAAGCGGACATTTTCTGTACAGAGAAATTTGTTGCATGAACAGAACGATGCTGTAACCATTTTGAAAGGATTTATGGATTTTTGGCATGGAATTTGGATGTATGTTGCATTTTTGACTGATTTTGTACTTGATAGCAAAAAGAATGTTGTACACAACAATATCAACTGTGAAGAATGCACAAAGAAATGACCGGAATCTTGTGAACTTGTCCCATTGCGAATGATTTTCCAGACGGTTATAATACAAACAGAAACCATGGAACATACATGTAAGTATATTCCATGAGATGCTGTGATATGCGAATGAAGGAGAACAAGATTATGAAAATGATTTCCCGTCGTGACTTTATGAAGGCTTCTGCTGTTGTGGGTGCTGCCGGCGTTCTGACCGCCTGCGGCGGCTCCTCCAGCTCCACTGCTGCTTCCTCCACCGCTGCTTCTTCTGCAGCTTCTTCTGCAGCTGCTTCTGAGGCTGCAACCGGCAGCGCAAACGTCGGTGTCTGCATCTATCAGTTTGCTGATAACTTTATGACCCTGTACCGCACCGACCTGGAAGAGTACCTGAAGGATAAGGGCTACGCCGTGACCATCGTTGACGGCAAGAACGACCAGAACACCCAGACCGAGCAGATCAACACCTTCCTGCAGCAGGGCGTTGACGTTCTGATCATCAACCCTGTTCAGACCACTTCTGCTCAGACCATCGTGGATACCATTTCTCCCTCCGGCACTCCCATCGTCTTCATCAACCGTGAGCCCGAAAAGGCTGTTCTGGATTCCTACGCAGGCAAGTGCTGCTACGTTGGCGCTGACGCACGTCAGTCCGGTACTTACCAGGGCGAGCTGATCCTGGAGACCGAGACCCAGGGCGATATCAACGGCGATGGCAAGATCACCTACATCATGTGCAAGGGCGACCCCGAGAACATCGATGCTCAGTACCGCACTGAGTACTCCATCAAGGCTCTGACCGATGCCGGCAAGGAAGTGGAGTGCCTGTACGAGTACCTGGACAACTGGGATCAGACCACCGCACAGCAGGACGTTGCAAACGCTCTGGCACAGTACGGCGAGAAGATCGAAGTTGTGTTCTGCAACAACGACGCAATGGCTCTGGGCGCTCTGCAGTCCATCGAGCAGGCTGGCCGTACCGTTGGCAAGGACATCTACCTGGTCGGTGTTGACGCACTGAAAGAGGCTGTCCAGAACGTTGTTGACGGCAAGATGACCGGTACCGTTCTGAATGACGACGTGGGCCAGGCTACCGCTGCTGCCGAGGCTACTCAGCTGTTTGTTGAGGGCAAGGACGTTGAGGAGTACTACTGGGTCGACTACGTCAAGGTCACTACCGAGAACGCAGCACAGTACCTCTAATTCCTGTAGCACAAAACTCACGTTTGCAAGGTACGCAGTGAGTCCTATGGCTTGGTAAAAGCTTAAAAGCGCGTGCGTGCGAGATTTCTCTCGGGCGCACGCGCCTTCTTTTGGAAAGAAAGGACGCACCGCGCGGCCTGCAAATTGCAAGATAAGGAGGCTCTGCGGAATGTCAGAATACCGTCTGGTAATGAAAGGCGTGGTCAAGACCTTCCCCGGCGTAAAAGCGCTGGACCACGCGCAGTTGGAGCTCCGCCCCGGTAAAGTTATGGCCCTGATGGGCGAAAACGGTGCCGGTAAGTCCACCCTGATGAAGTGCATGTTCGGCATTTACAAGATGGACGAGGGCGAGATCGAATACGAGGGAGAAAAGGTCGTTATTGCGAACCCGTTGGAAGCACTGGGCCGCGGCATTGCCATGGTGCATCAGGAGCTGCAGCCCATCCCGGCCCGTACCGTGGCTGAGAATATCTGGCTGGGCCGCTACCCCACCAAAAAGATTGGCCCCATCACCATTGTGGACCACAGCAAAATGTATGCCGATACCGATGCACTGCTGAAGAAGCTGAAGCTGCAGATCAATTCCCACGCAAAGCTGGGCAGCCTGAGCATTGCCCAGATGCAGATGGTGGAAATTGCAAAGGCTGTTTCCGCAAACTGCAAGGTGCTGATCCTGGACGAGCCCACCTCGTCCCTGACCGCCAATGAAGTGGAATCGCTGTTCCGCATCATGCGTGAGCTGAAGGAGCAGGGCGTTGCACTGGTCTACATCAGCCACAAGATGGACGAGATCAAGGTCATTGCTGACGAAGTGACCATCATGCGTGATGGCCATTACATCGGCAAGTGGGACGTTGCCAACATGACCAAGGAGCAGATCATCGCCAAGATGGTCGGCCGTGAGCTGTCCAATCTGTTCCCGCCGCTGGAGAACCACCCCTCCGAGGAAGTGATGATGAAGGTGGAGGATTTCACCTCCATCCATCCGCGCTCCTTCCGCCACTGCAGCTTTGAGCTGAAAAAGGGCGAGATCCTGGGCGTGGCTGGTCTGGTGGGCGCACAGCGCACCGAGCTGATGGAAGGCATCTTTGGTCTGCGTGCACACACCTCCGGCAGGGTGTGGATCAAGGGCGAAGAGGTCAACATCAAGCAGCCCCGCGATGCCATCCGGAAGAGCGTGGCTCTGCTGACCGAGGACCGCCGCGCAACCGGCATCATGGGTGTGCTGAGCGTGGCCGACAACATCTCCATTGCATCGCTGGACGCTCTGCGCAAGGGCCCCATCATGCTGGATGACAAGAAGATTTTGGATCTGGTGGCGACCAATAAGGAAAAGATGGCCATCAAGGTGCCCAGCCCCAAGACCCAGATCAAGAGCCTGTCCGGCGGCAACCAGCAGAAGGTGCTGATCGCCCGCTGGCTGGCAAATAACCCAGATGTCCTGATCCTGGACGAGCCCACCCGCGGCATCGACGTTGGTGCAAAGTACGAGATCTACTGCATCATTGCCGATCTGGCCAAGCAGGGCAAGAGCATCATTATGATCTCCTCTGAAATGAGCGAGATCATTGGCATGTCCAACCGCGTCATGGTCATGTGCGATGGCCGCGTCACCGGCTTCATCGACGGCAAGGACGCGACCCAGGAGAACATCATGGAGCTGGCTACCCAGTTTGAGACCGCGCCCGAAACGGCAGCGGCCAATCAGTAAACAAGGAGGCTGTCTATTGTGGAAGCTACCAAGAAATTAACGGGTAAATCCGTAAAGAAATGGCTGGGCAACAACGCCATTATCGTTCTGATGCTGCTCGTCTCTCTGTTCGTCGGCATCATCCATCCGAACTTTTTTGCACCTGCAAACCTGATCAACCTGTTCAAGAACGTGTCCATCCGCTACATCATCGCGCTGGGCATCTCCGGCTGTCTGATCACCACCGGCAACGACCTGTCCGCAGGCCGTCTGGCTGGTTTTGCTGCCTGCCTGGCCTGCATCTTTGCGCAGACCGAGGGCGCTGCCGGTAAGTTCTACCCCAACATGCCACTCTGCCCACCCCTGTGGTGTTCATTCTGGTCATTGCCATCTGCGCCATTGTGGGTCTGTGCAACGGTCTGGTCGTTTCTTACCTGAAGGTCCAGCCCTTTATCGCTACCCTGGGTATGCAGCAGGTCGTCTACGGTATCTGCCTGGTCTACACCGGCGGTACTCCCATCGGCTCCCTGAACAAGAACTTTACCTCTCTGGCCTCCAACACCATCCTGAAGGTCCCCGTGCTGATCTGGATCGCCCTGGTCGTGGCTGTGTGCTTCTGGTTCCTGTACAACAAGACCCGTCACGGCAAGTACATGTACGCCATCGGCGGCAACGAAGCTGCTGCTGAGGTGGCCGGTGTCAACGTCAACGCCACCAAGATCCGCATCTACATCCTGGCTTCCTGTATGTTCGGTCTGGCAGGCTGCCTGCTGGCTGCAAAGTCCGGCGGCGCATCCGTCAACACTGCAATGGGCTATGAGCTGGACGCTATTGCAGCTTCCACCATCGGCGGCGTTTCCACCACTGGCGGTGTCGGCACCGTGCCCGGCATTCTGGTCGGCGTTCTGGTCTTTGAGCTGATGAAGGTCGCTCTGCAGTTTATGAACGTCAACTCCTCTTACACCTATATCGTCCAGGGCCTTGTCATCATCGTAGCTGTGGCTATCGATATCCGTAAGTACCTGGCAAAGAAGTAACTCCTCATTCGCATACAGAGAAGCCCCCCGCCGGTTCTCCCGGCGGGGGGCTTCTGCTGTTATTTTCCCAGCTGCCGCTGCTGCAGGCGGTACTGGCGGGGTGTCAGCCCCTCCTGCTGCTTGAACAGGCTTCCAAATAGCCCTCCGCGTTTTCTCGCCCACTCTCCGAAAAAAGTTGGAGAACTTTTTCTTCTTCGTTGAATTGCACAAGAACGTGCCTCCTTGTTTGGCGGTTGCGTTGAATTTATGAACGTTCTTTGAATTTTGATATTTTCCTTCGATTTATTATAACACAGCTCCCGGAAGAGTGGTATACTACAAGCCAGGAACAGTGCTGTTAAGTTCGGAAAACAAAGATCGGTGAATGAGGTGTGTCTTATGAGTGTTTACGAAAAAATTTCCGGTTTTGCGGATGAGATTAGCCAGGACTTTGACCAGCAGCTCAAAACTGTGACGGATCTGGGGATGAAGTATATCTGCATCCGCAGCGCCGAGCACAAGGGCATTGCCGATTACACCCCCGAGGAAGTACGCACCGTTCTTCTGCCAAAACTGCGGGCCGCAGGCGTGGGCGTTTCCAGCCTTGGTACGGCCATCGGCAAGGTGGAGGTGGACGATGAAGAGGGCTTTGCCAAGCAGCTGGAGCAGCTGGAAACACTCTGCGAAACGGCCAAGCTGCTGGACTGCTCCTTCATCCGGATGTTCAGCTTCCTCATCCCCAAGGATGCCGATGCAGACAGCTATACCGATGTGGTGCTGGATAAGCTGCGTCAGTTTATCCGGATCGCGGAAAAGCATGACATTGTCCTGCTCCATGAAAATGAGAAGGGCATCTACGGAGACACCGGTGCCCGCTGCAAATTGCTGTTCGACCGGCTGGCCTGCCCCCACTTCAAGGCGGCGTTCGATTTTGCCAACTTTGTTCAGTGTGAGCAGGACACCGCGGAGTGCTGGGAACTGCTCCATGACCAGATCGCTTATATCCACATCAAGGATGCTCTGCCCGGCTGCCTGCTGAATGTGCCCGCAGGCACCGGCCTTGGCAAGATCCCTGAGCTGCTTCGCCGTGCTTTCTGCGAGGAGGGCTACCACGGCTTCCTGACGCTGGAGCCCCACCTGGCAATGTTTGATTTCTTTGCACCAGGAGCCAAAGGCGGAAAGAGCCAGAAGCTCCAATTTGAGAATAACCCGATCGTCGAGAAAATGAAGTCCGAGATGGCCGAGCCGGGCCGCCCCAAGGACGGCGCAGAAGCTTACGCCACCCAGTATCATGCACTGGTCGAGATCCTGAATCCCATTCTCAATTGATATCCACTCTCCGTTTACCATAAGCTGCCACAACAGAAGCCCCCCGCCGGGAGAACCGGCGGGGGGCTTCTGTTGTTTGCGGCAAAAAAGCTGGGCCCCATGCTGTCAGCAGCTTTTCATTTGGAATAGGACAATATTTTGCGGCTTGTCAGTCACTGGCAGACCGCTTTTTTTTTGTGTCAAAGGCAGTTTCGTGAAAATGACCGAAAGAGGATACCTGATTTGTGAATATCAACAAAAGTTTTCAAAATACTTGATTTTAATTTAGGGGGGGGGGGGTATAATGAAATGACAAAAATTCCTTTGAGAACAAAGCGCTCAGCAACCTGGCTGAGACCTGCAATGCGGAAAATGGAACCTACAGGGGAGGTGACAGTGCGGTAGGAATCTGGAGGGTTCCTTGCGGGGAATCCGTTGCAAAAATGCAAATAGTGATGAAAGGAATGAAGAAAGTTGAAACAGAAAAGTCAAAACCGGTTTTTGGCGGCCCTGCTGGCAGTGGCAATGATGCTTCAGATGCTTCCCATGCTGGCTTTTGCGGAGGACGCACCCGGCACCGGAGAAGTATTGAACAAAAGAACGGGTACGATATATACGTCTTTGGTAGATGCTGTGCGAGAGGCAGAGAGCGATGATACCATCATCCTTGGCGAGGGCAATTATACACTGTACGGTATCAAAAGCGACGATACGACCAAGGGAAAAAACCTGACCTTTGTGGGGCAGGGAACTGACAAAACGTTCTGGAATATCGGTGCTGAGGTGCCGAACCCGGAGTATTATGGCACAGAGTATAACGGCGATTACAGCTTTGATAGTGCCAAAACAGTCACCTTCAAAAATATGACGCTTCGCTCCGGTAATGCAAATTATCTGGGCTTCATCCGTGCGAATAATACTGTGGTGGATCACTGCGTCATCAACGGCAAGACCTTCTACTGGGGTTATGAAAGTGCAAAGTTTATCAATACGACCTTCAATGCTCCAAGTGGAGATTATGCGATCTGGACGTATAGCTCCCCGATCATGACATTTGATACCTGCACCTTTAATGCAAGTGGAAAAGTGATCAATGTTTACACGGATTACAGTGCAGGAGACCATAACATTACGGTTAACTTTAACAACTGCACCGTGAATTCCAACTTCTCAGAGTCCGCAGGGGAGTCTAAGACTGCGCTGAACATCAACGACAGCAACATGGGCAGCTATAAGTACATCATCAATATCAAGAATCCGCAGACCATTACTGCAGCCCGGGATAAAACGACCTGCTCGCAGATGTTTGGCTTTGGCGGTAAAGAAGCTACTAACAACAAGGGCAAAACAGATGTACGTCTGGACGGCAATCTGATCTGGACAAACGGCGAGAAGCAGACACACTCCTATACCGATGGTGAGCATGACAATGCCTTTACCTACACCTATTCGGATTGGACAAAGCTCGACGCGCGAAATGAGTGGCGGTGGGTTCTGAAGAAGACCTGCAACTACTGCGGCTGGTCGGATACACATCAATATAAGGAATATGCCAGTGTGTACCGTCTCCAGTACAACCTGAATGAAGGCGTTGGCGACGAAACTGCCTACAAAGATGCTTATTCCCGTGAAAATGAGAGCGTGAAACTTGCAGCGGCTCCCAAACGAGAAGGCTACCAGTTTGCTGGATGGCTGAGCCTTAACGGTACGCTCTATAAAGCCGGGAGTGCGCTTGTCCTGACGGGTGATGAAGTGCTTACGGCACAGTGGAAGAAGAATGAGCCTGTCAATCATACCCTGACCGTGACCGGCGGCACCTTTGCTGTGAAAAACGGCGACATTGATGTGACCGATACACTGGAAACCAGCACCGACGAGGCCAGCGGCAAGCAGACCTGCCTTGTGCCGGATGGTGCAGAAGTCACCGTGACGCTGGACCAGACGAAGGTTCCCGAGGGTATGGTGTTTGATCTCTGGTCTACCGGCAAGTTTGAACTGCCGCTGGATCAGGATTACAAGGCAGAGTCCATTACCTTTACCATGAATGGTGATGTGGATGTGGCTGCACAGTACCGCAGCGCTGACATTGAGGATGGTTCTGATGTTGTTGGCCCCATCATTGTCGGTACGGCTGTTGTGGCTGGCGGCGCACTGGTCGGCTACACGCTGGGCACTGATCTGGTGGGCCAGATGTGGGGTCTGCCTTACTTCCCCAGCAACCGCAGTGCTCTTGCAATGATGCTGTGGGAGGATGCAGGCAAGCCTATGCCGGAATCTGAGATCCTCTACCCCGATGTTGGCCAGGAAGAACAGGATATGGATCTGCAGCATGCTGCCCGCTGGTCCATGGAGCACGACCTCATGCCTGACCTGAACGATCAGGATACAGAGCTGCCCCCTGAACAGGTGAAGTTCTATCCGGACAACATGGTTACCAAGATCAGCGTGTTGCGTGCTTGGAAGAAGGCACAGGACCTCAAGCAGAACGCGCAGTAAAATTTGACATCCTCTGATATTTCCCAAACACAGCAGGAGCGCCCCACCGGGTCATACCGGCAGAGCGCTCCTGCTGTGTTTCTGTTAAGCTTCAGGAAAGGGGAACACACCCCACTCAGCGGCCCACGATGAGGTCGCGGCGGCAGCGCAGGCCGACCATCAGGAAAGCGCTGTCGCCCAGCTGCCGCAGCACCACCCGCTGGGTGTCGGTCTGGCCCTCGCACAGCAGGGAAAGGTTCAGGGTGGTAGAACCCTTCTCCGTGGTGAGCACCAGCGTGGACACGCCCTGCTCCATCAGGGTCTTCATGTCCTGAATGGTGGTGCGGAAGGTGGCGGCGCAGTCCGGCACGTCCAGCGTCAGGACGCGGCCCTCCTGCCGGGCGGTGTAAAGGACCTGACGGCCCAGCAGGCCCTTGACGGTGTACCGGGCTTCGGTGGTCTTTGCCTCGTCAGCGGAGATCAGCATGATGTCGCCCTGAATGGGGTCACCCTCCGGTGCGCCGTAGCCGCCGTAGGCGGGGTCGGTCTCGCCCACGGCAACGTCGCCGCTGTGCAGCGCGATCTCGCCCTGAAGCATCACGCTTTCGTCCTGCGGGGGCAGGTAGCCTGCAACAACGGTGTCATCGGTGGCAGCCGCAGCGGCAGGCTCCTCGGCAAATGCGCCGACGCTCATGGGGATGGCAAGGGACAGCACCAGGGCTGCGGCAATGGCCTGACGGCCCAGCATTGTATTCAGAATCTTCATAAGAAATATACCTCCTGTACTATGGGCAAAAAACCGCCCGTTCTGTAATGAATACGGAACGGGCGGCTCGTTTATTGCAGGGGGAAGGAAATTTTTATGGAACGTTAAACCCCTCAGTCACGCTCCGCGTGACAGGTCCGGGTTGCGGCACCCAGCATCCACTTCGTGTTGTAAACAACACTTGTGTCTTGCTGGCCGCGGCCCCAACAGCAACGCCCTTTATCCGCCACTGGCGGCGGTTGTTACTGTTGCCCCTAATAG